>Ga0209571_1000073_pt1 | contig 251512 bp, 253 predicted proteins | sample EBPBio102011_DNA_FD_185866 | JGI IMG/M metagenome (GOLD analysis project Ga0209571, IMG submission 185866) | Wastewater treatment Type I Accumulibacter community from EBPR Bioreactor in Madison, WI, USA - Reactor 1_1/10/2011_ DNA (SPAdes)... | ecosystem: Engineered > Bioreactor > EBPR >...
CGCAACAGGCCGACCCGCTGCGCAGGATGAAAGCTGCGCGGCCCGGCCTGTTGCTCACCCCACGCTGCGAGGCGTAACTAACCCAAGGACTCTGGTCGCCGCTGGATGAAAACTCAGGGGCACGTCAGCTCCACCACGGCCACCGTGATCCGGTTGAATGTCGCCCGCGACATCGGGGCGTCGGCGTCGTAACGCGACGGCAGAACGTATTTCGAGTTTCCCGCGCAGGTTTTGAGAGCGATGAAAATGTCGAGCATTTGCTGCGACAGATAGACGTTATGCGCCTTCGAGCGTTTCATCCGCTCCTTCGGGATCGACCAGACCGCGTTCTCGAAATCGACCTCGTCCCATACGGCATCCTGCAACTCGCTCTTTCTCACCATCGACAGCAGGAACAGTTTCATTCCGAGGCGTATCGTCGGCAAAGTCGCGACATGCTCGAGCTGGGTGAGCATGATGCGTATTTCCGAGGGGGATAGCGATCGATCCTTCGGCACGAAGGTTGCGATCGAGGATGGGCCAACCTCGTCGGCTGGGTTGGAAACCTTCTCGCCGTGCAAGATCGCGAAGGCAAAGATCAGCTTCACGATGTCCCGGACATGGACCGCCGTCGCCGGTGCGCCTCTCGCCTTCACCTTCTCGCACATCGCACGCAGGTCCTCAGGCAGAATCTCGTGCAGGAGCCGGTTCCGGAAGGTCGGCAGAATATCGCGCTCGAAGATGGTGCGGCGCATGGCGCGGGTGCTATCGGCCATTCGCGCATCTTGCAGCCAGCGCTCGCCAAATTCGCCGAAACTCTTTGCTTCCTTGATCCGGCGCTTCTCGCGTCGCTTTTCGAACGCAGGCGAGACGCCGTCCTGAATCATCAGTTTGGCCTCGATCAGCTTCTCGCGGGCGCGCGCAAGCGAAACGCCCGTCGGGCCGTACCTGCCAATGATCACCGTTTCCCGGCGCCCGTTCAAACGGTAGTCGAAGCGGAAGGTCAACGCGCCGGTCGGTGACACCAACAGGTACATCCCATCGCGGTCCGTCACCTTGTACATTTTATCTCGTGGTCTCAAAGCCTTAATGGCAGCGTCCGTGAGCATTCTTCCCTCCGAAACAGGACCGAAAGCGGAGAAAGCCACTAAAAAGTACGTCAGCCATTTTTGGTCCATCATTGGGAAATTTTTATCTGAATTTCCAATGTGTTATGGTCAAAAAAAGTCCGTCAGCAGCTCTCATGCCCCTGACGGTACTTTCAAAAGATCAATTGAGCAAGTTTATGGGGACCGCCGAAAAATCCGTCACCTATGACGCTTACCCGGCGATAGACGCCGAAACATGTAGAAGGATTTCTCGTTTTATATCATCGATTTAACGGAAATCATGGCGTAGTATCGGATAGCCTCGGATGGGCCTGAATCATTCCCACTCGATCGTTCCGGGCGGCTTGGAGGTCACGTCATAGACCACGCGATTGACGCCCCGGACCTCGTTGATGATCCGCGTCGCCGTGCGGGCCAGAACATCCCAGGGGAATTGATAGAAGTCCGCCGTCATGCCGTCGGTCGAGGTGACGGCGCGCAGGGCCAGCACCTTCTCATAGGTCCGGGCGTCGCCCATGACGCCGACCGTCTTGACCGGCAACAGCACGGCGAAAGCCTGCCAGATCTGGTCGTACAGGCCCGCCTTCCTGATCTCGTCCAGATAGATGGCGTCGGCGTCTTGCAGGGTCGCCACCGCGTCGGGCGTGATCTCGCCCGGAATGCGAATGGCCAGGCCCGGTCCCGGGAAGGGGTGGCGGCCGACGAAGGCGTCGCTCAGCCCCAGTTCACGCCCCAAGGCGCGCACCTCGTCCTTGAACAGCTCGCGCAAGGGTTCGACCAGCTTCAGCTTCATATAGTCGGGCAGGCCGCCGACATTGTGATGGCTCTTGATCACCGCCGAGGGACCGCCCGAGGCCGAGACGCTTTCGATCACGTCGGGATACAGCGTCCCCTGGGCCAGGAATTCGGCCCCCTCGATCTTGTTCGCCTCGCGGTCGAACACGTCGATGAAGATCTTGCCGATGGTCTTGCGCTTGGTCTCCGGGTCCGAAACACCGGCCAGAGCGCCCAGGAATTCCGCTGATGCATCAACGTGGATCAGGGGGATGTTATAGTGTTCTCGGAACAGGGTGGTGACCTGTTTCGCCTCATCCTTGCGCAGCAGGCCGGTGTCCACGAAGACGCAGGTCAACTGGTCGCCGATGGCCTCGTGGATCAGCACCGCCGCCACCGAGCTGTCGACGCCGCCCGACAGGCCGCAGATCACCTTGCCCCGCCCGACCTGGGCGCGGATCTTTTCGATCTGCTCGTCACGATAGGCGGCCATGGTCCAGTCGCCGGTCAGACCGGCGATCCGGTGGGTGAAATTCTTCAGGATCGTCGCCCCGCGCGGCGTATGCATGACCTCGGGGTGGAACTGCACGCCATAGATCTTGCGCGTCTCGTCGGCGATGGCGGCGAAGGGCGCGCCCTCGCTGACGGCGATGACCTCGAAGCCCGGCGGAATGGCGGTGACGCGATCGCCGTGGCTCATCCACACCGGCTCGCCCTGTCCGACCTCGGCCAGGCCCGCGAACAGCGGACTGGCCTTCTGGACCGTGATCTCGGCGCGGCCGAACTCGCGGTGGTGGCCGCTCTCGACCTTGCCGCCCAACTGGGCGCAGATCGCCTGTTCGCCGTAACAGATGCCCAGAATGGGCACGCCCGCTTCGAACAGGGCGGGATCGGCGCGCGGGCTTTCCGCCTCGGTGGTCGAGGCCGGGCCGCCTGACAGGATGATCGCCTGGGGCGCCATGGCCGCCAGGGCGGCGCCCGCCTTGTCGAACGGATGAATCTCGCAATAGACCCCCGCCTCGCGCAGGCGTCGGGCGATCAACTGGGTCACCTGGCTGCCGAAGTCGACGATCAGGACCTTCTGATGGGCGGACGGTTGGGTCATGGGATCGGTTCCGAGGGGCGCGAATGGGCGGGGTCTTGGCCGTCGTCGGCCGGGATTTCAAGCAGGGCCAGCCCGCGCGACCTCAGGCCGTCGGCCAGTCGGTCCAGCGCCGCCGCCAGGTTCTCGTCCACCTGATGCAGGGTTCCGGTCCAGTCGCTCAGCGCCGTCAACTCGGCCCGGCCGTCGGACACGCCCCTCAGGGCCGCCAGCGGCAGGCCGAACGTCTGGGCCGCCCGCAACAGCGCCCAGGTCTCCATGTCCACCATCTCGGCGTCGATGCCGTCGTAGGCGGCGCCCGAGACGACATTCGCGCCCGTCGACAGTCGCGCGCACGGCACGCCGGGGACGGGGCACGGCAACGGCAGGATGGCGGGCCGGTCCAACAGGGGCGTCACCCCCTTTTCGAACCCCAGCGCGCTGGCGTCCATGTCGCGATAGCCGACCGACGACGCCTGATAGACCGCCGCGTGCTCCAGCGTCGGCGATCCGCACGATCCCAGGGACACGATCAGGTCCGGCGTCTGGCCTTTCGCCTCCAGCCGGGCCAGGGCCGCGCTCAGGGCCACGGCCGCCTCGACCGGGCCGACGCCGGTCATCAGGGGGTCGATCCGTGCACGCAGATGCGCGCCGTATTCGGCCGGCGCCGCCATCACCGGCAGGACGACGACATCGCCGTATCGCTCCAGCCTCATGCCGCGCGCTCGTACAGGGCCGCGAAGAAGCCGTCGGTGTCGGTCGAGGCGGGCGACAGGCGCAGGCGATGGCCGACGGCCCGGGGATGATCGAGCGCGACCGGCCGAAATTCCGGGTGCGCGGTTTCGAAGGCGTCGGCGCTGATCTCGTTCTCGCGGCTCAGCATCGAACAGGTGACATAGATCAGCCGCCCGCCCGGCCGCACCAGCCTGGCCGCCTGACCCAGGATGCGGACCTGTAGGGCGTGCAGCCGCTCGACCTCATCCGCCGTCAGCCGCCAGGCTTCTTCGGGCCGCCGCCGCCAGGTGCCCGAGCCGCTGCACGGCGCATCGACGAACACCAGATCGGCCTGGCCGTTCAGATCCTCCATGCCGCCGCCGTTCTGACCCAGCAGCCGCAGCTCGGCGCCCACGCCCGCGCGCGCCAGTCGGGGGCGGATATTGTCCAGCCGCTTCTGAACCACGTCCCCGGCGACCAGCGTCCCCTGCCCCCGCATCGCCTGCGCCAGGCCCAGGGTCTTGCCCCCGCCCCCGGCGCAGTAGTCGACCACCGTCATGCCCGGCGCGGCCCCGGCCAGGGCGCAGACGACCTGGCTGCCCTCGTCCTGAATCTCGATGCGGCCGTCCTTGAGGGCGTCGGTCGCCTGGATGTTCGGCGGCGGCTCGCTGGGCAGGCGCAGACCGACCGGCGACCACGGGGTCGGGGTCGCCTCAAGCCCGGCCTCGGCCAGTTCGGCGCGCACGCCTTCGACATCCGCCTTCAGGGTGTTGACGCGCAGATCGATCGGCGCGCGCGGGGCCATCAGACCCTGGGCCTCCTCGGCCCAGCGATCGCCGAAGATCGCCTTGAAGTCCTCGACCACGAAGGCCGGCAGGCCCGAGGCGACCCAACCCGGCAGTTCGCCTTCGCCCGCCGCCGTCAGCCGCGAGCGCTCCTGCTTCGACAGCGGCCGAGGCCCATAGCCCTCGCCCGAGTGCAGGGTCTCGATCTCGTCCAGCGTCAGGCCGTCGATCAGGCTGAGACTGCCGATCACCAGCGCCCGTCCGTCCTCGCGCCCGCCCATGGCCCAGCTCAGCCGGGCGCGGGCGCGCAGCACCTTATAGACCCGGTCGGCGATGGCCTTGCGATCCTTGGACCCGGCATAGCGGTTGGCCTGGCCCCAGGCTTTCAGAACCGCCTCGGCCGGTTGGCGGCCCTGGGCGATGGAGTCCAGAACCGAGGCGGCGGCGGCGAGACGGGCGGCTGGGGTCACGGAACCTCGATCAGACGAACAGGGCGGCGATGACCATGATCAGTCCGACCAGGCTCGCCGCCCAGGCCAGAGACCGCACATAGGCGACGCCAAAGGCGTAGAGCGGCAGATAGACCAGCCGCCCGAAGAAATAGAGATGGGTCCCGACGAAGGTCAGTTGGCTGTCCTCGCCCGAGATCCGCGCCATGATCACGGCGGCGGCGAACAGGGGCAGGGTCTCGAACAGATTGGCCTGCGCCCGCATCAGCCGCCCCGCCAGCTTGCCTGGCGGCGGGGTTTGGCCGTCGCGCGCGCCCGCATTCCACTTCAGGCCCAGTTCGGCCGTCCGCGCGCCCGCGGCCAACAGGATCTGGACCAGGGCCAGCACCAGGGTGAAGGCCAGCATGATGAATTCAGGCGTCATATCCATGGTCTCGACCCTCCCCGGTCAGCCCTGACGATAGTTGGGCGCCTCGCGCGTGATCATCACGTCGTGGACATGACTTTCGCGCAGGCCCGCGCCGGTGATGCGCACGAAACGCGCCCGGTCCTGGAAGTCCGCGATGGTGGCGGCCCCGACATAGCCCATGGCGGCGCGCAAGCCGCCGACCAGTTGGTGGATCACCGGCGAGATCGGTCCCTTGTAGGGGGTCTGACCCTCGATGCCCTCGGGCACCAGCTTCTGGGTCTCGACCTCCTTCTGGAAATAACGGTCGGCCGAACCCTGGCCCATCGCCCCCACCGAACCCATGCCGCGATACGACTTGTAGGACCGGCCCTGGTACAGGAAGACCTCGCCGGGGCTTTCGTCGGTTCCGGCGAACATCGAACCCATCATGGCGCACGACGCGCCCGCCGCGATGGCCTTGGCCAGGTCGCCCGAATATTTGATGCCGCCGTCGGCGATGATCGGCACGCCCGCACCCTTGGCGGCGCGCACGGCCTCCATGATGGCGGTCAGTTGCGGCACGCCCACCCCGGCCACGATGCGGGTGGTGCAGATGCTGCCCGGGCCGATGCCGACCTTCACCGCGTCGGCGCCCGCGTCGATCAGGGCGCGCGCGGCGTCATAGGTGGCGACGTTGCCGGCCACGACCTGCAAGCGGTTGGACTCGCGCTTGACCCGCTCGACGGCGCGGGCGACCTGGATGGAGTGGCCGTGGGCGGTGTCGATCACCACCACGTCCACGCCCGCCTCGGCCAAGGCCATCGACCGCTCATAGCCGCTGTCGCCGACGGTCGAGGCCGCGCCGACCAGAAGGCGGCCCTGCTCGTCCTTGGCGGCGTGGGGGAAGGCCTGGGCCTTCTGGATGTCCTTCATGGTGATCAGGCCGACGGCGCGATCCTGATCGTCCACCACCACGACCCGTTCGATCTTGCGTTCGCGCAGGATGGCGACGGCCTCTTCGCGTCCGGCGCCTTCGCGCACGGTGAACAGAGGACCGGTGGTCATCAGTTCGGCGGCCTTGCGGTTTAGGTCGCTCTCGAACCGCATATCGCGGTTGGTCAGCATGCCCAACAGCTTGCCGGACGCCGGATCGACCACCGGGAAGCCGGTGATCTTCTTGCCCGCCACGATCTCTCGCACCTGGCCCAGGGGGGTGTCCGGCGTCACGGTGACGGGGTTCACCACCATGCCGCTTTCATAGCGTTTCACCTGGCGGACCTGATCGGCCTGTTGCTCGACCGTCAGATTGCGGTGCAGGACGCCCAGTCCCCCCGCCTGCGCCATGGCGATGGCCAGGCGCGCCTCGGTCACCGTATCCATGGCCGACGAGGCCAGCGGGATGTTCAACTTGATGTCGCGCGTCAGCCGGGTCGAGGTGTCCGCGTCGGCGGGCATGACCTCGGAAGGGCCGGGTTCCAGCAAAACATCGTCGAAGGTCAGGCCCTCGCGTATCTCCATCAGGAGTCTCCGTTTTGCGGGCCGCCTATCCCCCGCGCCGGGAGGGAAGTCAACCGCGCTTGTTCAGCGCGACCCAATAGACTTCCGAACTGCCCTTGCGGCTCGATTGCGGCTTGACCGTCTTCACCGTCTCGAAATGGGCGCGCAGGTCGGCCAGCACGCCGTCGGCGTCGCCGCCTTGGAAGCTCTTGGTCACGAAGGCGCCGCCGGGCCGCAAGGTGCGAATCGCGAAATCGGCGGCGATCTCGATCAGGGCGATGATCTTCAGGTGGTCCGTCTGGCGGTGGCCGATGGTGTTGTGCGCCATGTCCGACAGCACCAGGTCCGGCGGGCCGCCGACCAGGTCGATCAGTTGCTGGTCCACGCCCGGCTCGGTGAAGTCGGCCTGGATCAGTTCGGCGCCCGCGATGTGCTCGATCGGCAGCAGGTCGACCCCCGCCACCGCCGCAGCCCCCCGCTTCAGCGCCACCTGCACCCAGCCGCCGGGCGCGGCGCCCAGGTCGATGACCCGCGAGCCGGGCCGGATCAGGCGATATTTGTCGTCGATCTCCATCAGCTTGAAGGCCGCCCGGCTGCGCCAACCTTCGGCGCGCGCGCGGTCTGACCAGGGATCGGCCAGTTGGCGCTTGATCCACTGCTGGCTGGACATCGACTTCTTGTCGGCGGTCTTGATCTTCTGGCCCATGCCGCGCCCGGCGGCCGTGCCGCCCGTGGGCGGGCGCACCATGCGGCGGCGTTCGGGCGGCTTTTCGTCTTCGCTCATGCCTCTCCCATAGCGGTCGCCGCCGTCAGTCGCTATGACCCGCGCACATTCCGATCAAAGGAGCGCCCGATGGCCGACACCCTTACCTTCACCGTTGATACCGGCGCCGGAACCGGCGACGTGGTCATCAAGCTGCGTCCCGACCTGGCGCCCGGCCACGTCGCCCGCATCACCGAACTGGCCCAGGAAGGCTTCTACGACGGCGTGGTCTTCCACCGCGTCATCCCCGGCTTCATGGCCCAGGGCGGCGATCCGACCGGCACCGGCTCGGGCGGCTCCAAGAAGCCGAACCTGAAGCAGGAGTTCTCGGCCGAACCGCACGTGCGCGGCGTCTGCTCCATGGCCCGCACCTCGGACCCGAACAGCGCCAATTCGCAGTTCTTCATCTGCTTCGACGACGCCACCTTCCTGGATCGCCAGTACACGGTCTGGGGCGAGGTGATCGAGGGCATGGACCACGTCGACGCCCTGCCCAAGGGCGAACCGCCCCGCGCGCCCGGCAAGATCGTCAAGGCGACCGTGGCCTGATCATGCGAACGGGCGGGGGCCTCAATCCCCCGCCCACCAGCGCAGGCGCACCGGATTGGCGCGCCCGGCGACCGTCAGCGTCCCGGTCAACACGGGCGTTTCGTCGCCCAGATTGCGTCGCGCCTCTGCCAGGCCGTCGGCGTCCAGATCGCCCTCCAGCCGCACCAGGCCCAGCCTTTCGGAACGGCCTTCGAACACGACATGGGCGTCGGTCACGCGATAGGCGGTCGGCAGGATGCGGTCGCGGCCGCTGCGGGTCTCGCCCAGTTCCGTCGTGACCATGGGGCTGTTCTGATCTTCGAACTCGATCATCACGGGGGCGAAGACGCCGTCGCGATGGCCCTGACGCCAGGCGTCGAAATCCCCCTTCTGTCCCATGAACAGGTGGTGGAACATCCAGCCGTCGACGCCGATCTGCTCGACAGGCAGGTAATAGCCCGACACGTCCACATCAGCGGCGTCGACAAACGGCGACAGGTCTTGCTGCGCCGCTACCGAACTCTCGCCGCCTGGCGGCTGTGCGGGCGGATCGCAGGCCGTCAAACCCAGACTCAAGACAACCGCCGCTGTGAAAACGAACCGACCCATCAGGACCTCATGGCAGGCGGGCCAATACGCGCAGCCAGCCTTCCGCCTGCGCCAGATCGACCGCCTCGAACAACGGGATGGCGATCAGAAAAGCCAGGCCGTCACGTAACGTCAACAGAAAGAAGGCGGGCCGGATCGTCAGTTCGTCCTCGTCGCGCCAGGCGCTGAACCGCGGCCAGAACCGCGGCGTGCGTGCGGTATAGGCGGTATAGACCTCGCCGAACCGATCCGTCAGCCAGGCCTCCTCCTTGCGCACGGTGGCGCGGAAGATCAGCCAGGCGACGACCACGAACAGCACGGCGATGGTCAGTTGCCCGGTCTGGGCGCCGATGCCGAAGGCGCCGAAGAAGCTGAAGATGTAGAGCGGGTTGCGGCTTAGCGAATAGGGGCCGCGATCGACGATCTCAGTCTTCTTGCGTCCCCCGATATACAGCGAACACCAGGCCCGCCCGACGATCGCCACGGCGATGGCCGCCAGCCCCGCCCATTCCACCGCTTCATGCCAATGCCCGTCGACGCCGTCCGGCGATTGGGTGAAGAACGTCGCCCCGATCAACATCATCCCGATCACCAGGACCGCGACCTTCCGCAACTTCTGTACGGCTTGCAGGTCGAAGGCGGACGACGAAGTGACAGACATGACATAACGCTCCGTTTCGCCGGACGAAACGGCGTAACGGCCGCGCTTTCAAGTTCTATCTTTGCGAGCTTTTCGCGTTAGCGATCCAGGGCGTGATCCAGCGCCTGAAAACCCGCCCAGGCCAGTTCCGTCGCGCTGACGAAGACCGACGGGGTGATCTTGTCGAAATCGTCGGTCGGGCGGTGGTAGTCCGGGTGATAGTTCACACCGAAATACAGGAACGGCACGCCCGCGCGGTGGAAGGCGCCGTGGTCGGACGCCATGACCCAGTTGTCCTCGCCCTTGTCCTCGGGCGTGTCCTTGCCGAAGGCCAGGGCCACCGCTCCGTTCGCCGGAATCGGTTCCAGGAACGGACGCAGATTCGGGTGCTGATAGGTGCCCGTGACCCACAGCTTGCCGTCCGTCTCGGCGCGCGCGGTCATGTCGTAGTTGATGTTCAGGGCGATGGCCGACAGGGGGAACGGCGGCGCCTCGACGAAATGGCGCGCGCCCAGCAGCCCCCTCTCCTCGCCGTCCACGGCCACGATCAGCACGCTGTGCTCGGGCGGGGCGGCCTTCAGCCGGGCGGCGATCTCCAGCATGGTGGCCACGCCCGAGGCGTTGTCGTCGGCCCCGTTGTAGATCTCGCCGTTCTTGATCCCCTCGTGATCGTAGTGGGCGGTCAGGACGATGTAGCGGTCGGTCACGCGCGTGCCGGGGATCAGGCCCAGCACGTTGACGCCGTTGTAGGTGACGCTGGTCCCGTCGCGGCGGGTCACGGTCGATTCGAACGGTTGCAACCGCCCCATGGCCGGAGCGGCGACGCCCAGAGCGTCCAGTCGACTGACCAGATAGTTGCGCGCCATCTCACCGCCCGCCGTGCCGACGCCGCGGCCCGCCATGTCGTCGGCCGACAGGACCCGCAGATCGTCCATCAATTGGGCGTAGCGATCCGGCTTGGGCGGCTCGGGCGCGGTCGGCGTCGCGACCGGCGCCGTGCTCATGCAGGCGGCCAGGGCCAGGGCGGTCATCGAGACCAGGGCGAAACGGACGGCGGTCGGGCGCATGAAGGCTCCAGGATGAGGTGTGACGCGGACCCTAGCGGTCGCGCGCGCCGACGTCAGCTTAACGTCTCGTCATGGCGAGGCTAAAAACAAGGCCCGCTCCCCGCCGTTCGCGATTCCCATGCCCCAGACGCCTGTCGACCAGTTGACCGAAGACCAGGCCCGCCAGGAACTGGCGCATCTGGCCGCCGAACTGGCCCGGCACGACCTGCTGTATCACCAGAACGACGCGCCCGAGATTTCGGACGCCGACTATGATGTCCTGAAGCTGCGCAACGCGGCCGTCGAGGCGCGCTTCCCCGACCTGATCCGCCCCGACAGCCCCAGTCTGAAGGTCGGCGCCGAGGCGTCCAGCCAGTTCGCGCCCGTGCGTCACGGCGTGCCGATGCTCAGTCTGGACAACGCCTTCACCGACCAGGACATCGTCGACTTCGTCGCCCGCATCCGCCGCTTCCTGCGCCTGGACGAGCAGCAACCCCTGGCCTTCGTCGCCGAGCCGAAGATCGACGGCCTGTCCGCCAGCCTGCGCTATGAGAACGGGGTTCTGGTTCGCGGCGCCACGCGCGGCGACGGCCGGACCGGCGAGGATGTGACCGCCAATCTGAAGACCATCGCCGACATCCCCCAGCGCCTGTCCGGCGCGGGCTGGCCCGAGGTGATCGAGGTGCGCGGCGAGGTCTACGTCCCCAACGACGCCTTCGACGCCTTCAACGCCGAGGCCGAGGCGCAAGGCCGCCGCACCTACGCCAACCCGCGAAATTTCGCCGCCGGCTCTCTGCGCCAGAAGGATTCGACCATCACGGCGGGCCGCCCCTTGCGCTTCTTCGCCTATGCCTGGGGCGAGGTGTCGGCGCCGTTCGCCGACAGCGAATGGGAGGGGCTGGAACAGTTGCGCGCCTGGGGCTTTCAGACCCCCGACGTGTGGCGCGCATCGGGCCAGGGTCAGGACCCCGCCGACCAGTTGATCCGGGCCTATCAGGACCTCCAGGCCCGGCGGGCGACGCTGAACTACGATATCGACGGCGTGGTCTATAAGGTCGACCGGCGGGACTGGCAGGACCGCCTGGGGTTCGTCGCCCGCAGCCCTCGTTGGGCCATCGCCCACAAATTCCCGGCCCAGCAGGCCCAGACCCTGCTGGAGGACATCGACATCCAGGTCGGCCGCACCGGCTCGCTGACCCCCGTCGCCCGCCTGCATCCCGTCACGGTCGGCGGCGTGGTGGTGCGCAACGCCACCCTGCACAACGAAGACGAGATCGCCCGCAAGGACGTGCGCATCGGCGACACCGTCATCCTGCAACGCGCCGGCGACGTGATCCCCCAGATTCTGGGCGTGGTGTTGGACAAGCGCCCCGCCGACGCCCGCCCCTATGTCTTTCCGACCCACTGCCCGGTGTGCGGTTCCGAGGCCGTGCGCGAGGGCGGCGAGGTGCGGCGTCGCTGCACCGGCGGCCTGACCTGCGCCGCCCAGAGGCTGGAGCGGCTCAAGCATTTCGTGTCGCGGCGCGCCTTCGACATCGAAGGGCTGGGCGAGCGGCTGATCGAAATGCTGCTGGACGGCGGCCTGGTCTCGCGGCCCGGCGACATCTTCCGCCTGCATCTGGACGAACCCGGCCTGCGCGCCGTGGTTCTGGAACAGCGCAAGGAACAGGCGCGCCAGCGCGAGCTTCTGACCGGGACCAAGGTCGCCAAATCCATCGCCGACGACAAACGCACCTTCAAGGAGGTCGATGCGCTGCTGGCCAGTATCGAGGCTCGGCGCCGGATCACCCTGGACCGTTTCCTGTTCGGTCTGGGCGTGCGCGACATCGGCGAACAGACCTCCATCGTCCTGGCCCGCGCCTATCGCACCTGGACCGAGCTGGAGGCGGCGGTGGATGCGGCGGGCGAGCATCGGCCCGGCGCCGACTGGGACGCCCTGGCGCGGATCGAGGGGGTCGGCCCGGTCAATCAGTCGCTGATCGTCGCTTTCGGCGCGGCCGGCCAGCTTCAGGACCCCTGGCCCGAAGCCCCCCTGGCCGAGAAGATCGGCCGGGCCGTCGGCAAGCTGCCGACCAAGGTGCGAAAGGTCCTGGCCGATCATTTCGGGTCCTGGAGCGCCTTCGCCGAAACGGCCCAGGCGGCTGCGGATCAGGCGCCCGGCGAGGCCTTCCTGGACCTGTCCGGCGTCAAGGGCGTGGGCGAGGTCGCGGCCCTGGCCCTGATCGACTTCTTCCATGAACCGCGGAACCGCGCGACCGTGTCCGACCTGGCGTCCGAACTGGAGATCCAGGAGGTCGAACGTCCACGCACCGAAGGCGCCGTGGCCGGAAAGACGGTGGTCTTCACCGGCTCGCTTGAGCGGTTCACCCGCGACGAGGCCAAGGCGCGGGCCGAAAGCCTGGGCGCCAAGGTCTCCGGCTCGGTGTCCAAGAAGACCGACTATCTGGTCGCCGGTCCCGGCGCCGGTTCGAAACTGGCCGACGCCCAGAAACACGGGGTGGAGGTGTTGACCGAGGATCAATGGCTGGCTCTGATAGCGCAACCTTAAAGGGTGCATATGCGAGCGGTTGCGATCGATTTCGAAACGGCGACCGAACAGCGGGCCAGCCCCTGTTCGATCGGCCTGGCCTGGATCGCCGACGGGGCGATCGAAGCGGTCGAGCACCACTACATCCGCCCGCCCGGAATGCGGTTCGCCCCTTTCAACATCGCCTTTCACGGCATCGGCCCGGATCAGGTGCGCGACGCCGACGACTTCCCCGCCGTTCTGGCCCGGCTGGCGCCCCGGCTGCATGGACGCACGGTCCTGGCGCACAATGCCTCCTTCGACATCAGCGTCATCCGCAACACCTGCGACCTTTACGGCCTGGCCTATCCCGAGTTCGACTACCTCTGCACGGTGAAGCTGGCCCAGCGAAGCTGGCCGGATCTGGCCTCGCACAAGTTGAACGAGGTCTGCGCCCATCTGGGCGTCGCCTTCAAACATCATGACGCCGCTGAAGACGCCTATGCCTGCGCGGCCCTGGCCCTGGCGGCCATGAAGGTTCATGGCGCGGAGGGTTTCGACAGTCTGTGCGCCCTGACCGACGTCGCCATGGGCCGACTGAGCGCCGACAGCTACCGGCCCTGCTCGGCGCCCTAGCCTAAGGCGTTCCGTCCACGACCGACGCCGCCCCGGCCTGACGTCGTCCTGTCGGATCGCTCCGCCGCTTCTCTCGCGGGGCTTAGCTTCGTGTTCACCGGCGCCTTGGAACGTTTCACCCGTAGTGAGGCCAGGTCGCGCATCGAAAGCCTGGGCGGCGAGGTATCCGGGGCGGTGTCTAGGACGACCGACTATGTGGTCGCCGGTCCAGGGGCGGGCGCCCGGTTGGCCGCCGCCCAAAAGCATGGGGTGAAGGTGCTGACCGAGGACGAGTGGCTGGCCCTGGTCGGTCAGGGCATGAACCCAAATCGGGTCTAGACCTTCAAGGCTCCGTCACCCTCGGGCCTGTCCCGAGGGCCTATCCCGGCGTCGTCCTCGAACGCGGATGGTCCTCGCCAATGATCGGAACGCCCTCCGTCCAGCCTGCGGCCCCCCGGCCCCTCGCGACAAGCCCAAGGGTGACGAGTTTCAGGAGGTCGCACCTAGGACGCTATCGCATGCTACCCCTGCCGACCCTGCCATAGCCGACGCGCCTGGGTTCGCGCCGGGTCTAGAATTGGACCATGGACGCACCACGCCCCATGCATCACCCTTAGAAGTCAACCGGATGGTTCGCACACCAAACGGATCGGCGGCCTCAAACACGGGTTCGATCCCTGTCAGGTCAGGCCGCTTGAGCGTCGATCTGTACTGGTACAGACTCGAGAAATTATTGGCCGCACCCTGCCGCGCCCAACCCCTCGGAGCCTCACATGAGCCTGCACGGCGCCTATGATCCCGACAATGTCTTCGCCAAGATCCTGCGCGACGAGATCCCCAGCGTGACGGTGTGGGAAGACGATCACGTCCTGGCCTTCATGGACGTCTTTCCCCAGTCGGAAGGCCATGTGCTGGTGATCTCGAAAACCTCGACGGCCCGCAACATCCTGGAGATCGAACTCGACGCCCTGACCCGCCTGACCGCCGCCGTCCAGCGCACCGCCCGCGCCGTGGAGAAGGCGCTGAAACCCGACGGCGTCAGCCTGATGCAGTTCAACGGCGACGCCGGGGGCCAGACCGTCTTTCACCTGCATTTCCATATCGTGCCGCGCTGGGCGGATCGGCCGATGAAGGGCCACGGCCACGCCCCCATGGCCGATGCGGAGACCCTGCGCGCCCTGGCCAACCGCATCGCCGCCGCGCTGGAGTGAACGCCGTTCCTTGACCGCGTCATTCACGGGCGTAGCTTCCCGCTTCGCCCATCGGGAGGGGGCCTCTCATGACCATGAAATTGAACTGGCTCGGCATTGTCGTGGCGACGATCGTCGCCTTCTTCATCGGCTTTCTCTGGTACGGCGTGATCTTCGAGGCCCAGTGGCTGAAGTTGTCTGGAGTCGCGCCTGAGGCTGGCGGATCGACGACGGCGATGGGCCTGGGCCTGCTCCAGACCTTCATCGTCATGATCGGCCTGAGCTGGCTGACCGAAAGGCTGGGCCAGGGCTGGTTGAACGGCGCGCGCATCGGCCTGATGGCCTGTGTCTTCTTCTCGCTGATGACCCTGGCCTACGACTACATCTACATGACCACGCCGATGGGCCTGTTGTGGATCGACGTGTCGCACCTGCTGGCCGTCTATGTCGTCGGCGGCGCCATCGTCGGGGGACTGAAGCTGAAACCCAGGACCTGACCGGATCGATGTGAACCTGTCGCGGCGGCGGCGTCTTGCATGGCGCCGCCGTCGCCCGCATAAGAGCCGCCCGGATCGGCCGGTTTAGCTCAGTTGGTAGAGCGCCAGTTTTGTAAACTGGATGTCGCGGGTTCGATTCCTGCAACCGGCACCATCCCCCTCTGGCCTCCTCCGGCGGGTCTCATGCCGACGACCACGATCAACAAGCTGGGTCACCGGATGGGCGCGCGCGGCGGCCGCACCCGCATGGCCCTGATGAACGCCTGTTCGTCCTTGTTGCGGGAACACCATTTCGGCGACGTCCGCACCGTCGACGTGGCCCTGGCGGCGGGCGTGTCTCCAGCCAGCTTCTACACCTATTTCAGCGCCGTGGAGGATGTCGTTCTGGCGTTGTGCGAAGCCGCGACCAAGGACTGCAACACCCTGGCCCGCCATTTCCAGGGAGATCTGGCCGGTGAGCGCGCCCTCGTCGCCGCCCGCGCCTATGTCGATGACGCCCTGGCCATGTGGCGTGCGCACGGCCATGCCCTGCGCATCGAACATATGTTGGCGAACCAGGGGCACGCCGCCTTCGCCGAAAGCCGCATCCGCCGCCTGCGTCGTCTGCACCTGGCGCTGGAGCGCCGCATCGCCGAGGCGCGCGTCGGCGGCCGCCAGCCCGAGGGCCTGGACCCGCGCCTGGCCTCCTATCAGGTGGCGAACATGGTCGAGTCCATGGCCGACGGTTTCGACCTGCTGCTGCGCGCCGACACCGCCGAGGCGATCCTGGACACCACCGCTCACATGGTCGTGCGGCTGACCACGGGGCGTTAGAGCGAAATCGGTCGAGTTGGACGACGTCCAACTCGGCTCAGATTTCGGGCTACAATCATGCGGCGCCCAGCGGACCGAACAGCCAGACCAGCCAGATCCCGACGGCCAGCAGCGATCCGAACGGCAACCGGTCGTCCCCCCTCACCTTGCGCCGCACGATCAGTCGCGCCGCCACCAGGCTGAAGCCCGCGACACAGGCCCACAGCAGCACGCTGGGCAGGCCCATCCAACCGACCCAGGCCCCCGCCCCGGCGAACAGGAAGGGATCGCCGCCGCCCAGACCGTCGCGCTTCCTCCACGCCCGATAGACCCAGGAGATCCCCCACAGGATGGCGAAACCGGCGACCGCACCGATCAGGGCGTCGATCGGCCACCCCCGCTGGATCAAGGCCGCCGCCCCGATCCCCGTGGCGATCAATGGAAAGGTCAGTTCGTCCGGCAGCCAGAAATGCTCGGCGTCGATCAGGGCGATCAGCAGCACCTGCCAACCCAGCAGGGCCGTCGCCGCCATCATCCCCCAGCCGCCGCCGTTCGCCGCCGCCCAGACGCCGATCGCGCCCGCCGCCAGCTCGATCAGCGGATAGCGCGGCGAAATCGCCCCCCGACACAGGCCGCACCGTCCGCGCAGCGCCAGCCAACTGACCACCGGAACCAGATGCCAGGGCTTCAAGGTCGCGCCGCAGCTTCGGCAATGCGACCGCTTGAGGACCACGTCCTCCTCGGCCGGCAGCCGCACGCTGACGGCCGCCAGGAAACTGCCGACGACCAGCCCGAGCAGTCCCAGGATGACGAGGTTCAGGATCATGCAGGCTCCGGCCAAACGGCCCTGATTACCCTCCGCCCAGGGCCACCGCCACATGGTAGGTGATGAAGGCCGCCAGATAGGCCAGGCTGAACATGTAGACGATCATGATCCACGTCCATTTCAGCGAATTGGTCTCGCGCCGCACCACGCCCAGGGTGGCCACGCACTGGGGGGCGAAGACGTACCAGGCCAGGAAAGCCAGGGCCGTGGCCAGCGACCACTGATCGGCCAGGGTCGTAGCCAGCGCGCCCACGCCCGAGCCTTCGGCGTCGGCGATGGCGTAGACCGAACCCAGGGCGGCCACGGCCACTTCGCGGGCGGCCATGCCGGGGATCAGGGCGATGACCATCTGCCAGTTGAAACCGATGGGCGCGAAGAGCGGCTCCAGCGCCTGACCCAGCATTCCGGCGAACGAATAATCGATGGCCGGACCCGTCGCGCCCTCGGGCGGATAGGGAAAGGTCGACAACGCCCAGACGATGACCATCAGCGGCAGGATGATCCGCCCCGCCCGCCTGAGAAAGATCTTGGCGCGGAGCCACAGGTTGAACAGCACGCTCTTCAGGTGCGGCATCTTATAGGCCGGCAGCTCCATCATGAACGGCTCGACGGCGCCGCGCCAGAAGATGCGCCGGATGACGAAGGACACGACCAGGGCGCTGACGATGCCCGCTGCGTACAGGCCGAACATCACCAGCCCCTGCAGACTGGCGAAGCCCCACACCGTCTTGTTGGGAATGAAGGCGGCGATGATCAAGGTGTAGACGGGTATGCGCGCCGAACAGGTCATCAGGGGCGCGACCATGATGGTGGTCAGGCGGTCGCGCTTGGAATCGATCACCCGCGCCGCCATCACGCCGGGGATGGCGCACGCGAAGCTGGACAACAGGGGAATGAAGGCGCGCCCGTGCAGGCCCGCGCCGCCCATGATCCGGTCCATCAGGAAGGCGGCCCGGGCCATGTAGCCGAAATCCTCAAGCAGGATGATGAAGGTGAACAGGATCAGGATCTGCGGCAGGAAGACCAGCACGCTGCCGACCCCGGCGATCAGGCCGTCGACGATCAGACTCTGCAACAGACCATCCGGCAGCACCGCCGCGACCCAGCCGCCCAGGGCGCCCAGGGCCGCCTCGATCCCATCCATCAGCGGCGTGGCCCAGGTGAAGACCGCCTGGAACATGACGAACAGCAGGGCCAGCAGGATCAACAGGCCGCCGACCGGGTTCAGCAGCACGGAATCGATCCGGCCAGTCAGGGTGTCGGGCCGCTCCGGCGGCTTGACGCACGCCTTCATGATGCGTTCGGCCCGGTGGTGGGCGGCGCGGATCTCGGCCGCATCGGGCGCGTGCCAGCTTCCCTCGCCCGCCGCTGTCGCTGAAGCGGCCAGGTCTTCCACGGCGGCGATCAGATCCTCGATCCCGCGCTTGCGGGTGGCCACCGTCGGCACGATCCGCACGCCCAGTTCGGCCGACAGCCGCTCCAGGTCGATGCGCAGACCCTGGCGCTGGGCGATGTCGTACATGTTCAGGGCCAGGACCATGGGCCGCCCCACGGCCTTCAGCTCCAGCGCCAGACGCAGCACCAGCCGCAGATTGGTCGCGTCGGCCACCAGCACCACGGCATCCGGCGCGGCCTCGCCCGGCAGTCGGCCCAGGACGGCGTCGCGGGTCACCTCCTCGTCGGGGCTGCGCGCGCGCAGGGAGTAGGTGCCGGGCAGATCAAGCACCGACAGAACGCGGCCCGAAGGCGAACGGATCACGCCCTCCTTCCGCTCGACAGTGACCCCGGCGTAGTTGGCGACCTTCTGGTGGGCGCCGGTCAGGGCGTTGAACAGCGCGGTCTTGCCGCTGTTGGGATTGCCGACCAGGGCGATGCGGCCAATTTCGGTGCTCGGGCGAACGGAGGCGTCCATCAGCACGCCTCCCGTCTCAGGATCAGATTGGCCGCCTCATGCCGACGCAGGGCCACGCGCATGTCGTCGACCCGCAAGGCGATCGGGTCGCGGCCGAACAGGCCTTCATGCAGCAGTTCGACCTTCGCGCCCTCGACAAAGCCCAGTTCCAGCAGGCGACGCTCCAGCTCTGTCTCATGCTCCTGATGGTGGCAATGGCCGCCGACCCGCACGATGACGCCGCGGTCGCCGCGCCGGGCCTGGCTGAGGGGGATTTCGTCGGACATGGAACTCTCGGACCGTCGGTGCGCGTCCGCACCGTTAAGTTGACAGTGATTATCAGGAGCGGATCACCCGCGTCCAGCGTGCGCTAAGGACGCATTGCCGCGCCGACGGATTAGGCTATCAGGAGGCGCGATTTCGGAGGGAAACATGATCCGTCGCTTGGCCTTGACCGCCTCACTCCTCGCCCTCGCCGCCTGCGGCCAGGGAGCATCGTCCCCAGAACCGGCCGCCCCCGCCGCCGGGTCGACCGCACCGGCCGCCCCCATAGCCCCGGCGCCCCCCGCGCCGACCGACGCCAAGATGCAGGCGGCGCTGGCCGCCCTGCCCGCGCCCTACAACGCCGCCGATCTGGAGAACGGCCGTCGCGCCTTCGCGCGTTGCCGCTCGTGCCACACGGTGACCGAGGGCGGTCCCAACATGACGGGTCCGAACCTGTGGGGCGTCTTCGGCCGCCAGGCCGGGTCCCACCCCGGCTTCAACTATTCCGAGGCGGTCAAGAGCGCCGACTTCACCTGGGACGCCGAGCGCATCGACCACTGGCTGGAAAACCCTCGCACCTTCCTGCCCGGCAACAAGATGAGCTTCGCCGGCCTGCCCGACGGCGACGACCGTCGCGATCTGATCGCCTGGCTGCAACTGAACGCGAAGCCGACGTCCTGATCCCTCTCCCTCGAAGGAGAAGGCGGCTGCGGATCACTCCGCAGCCGACGCGGCGTCATTGGCCGTGGCCTCCTGGGCCTCCCATTCCTCGATCTTGCGCGCGGTGTATTCCGGCGAACGGGTGAAGCGCGCCAGCACGCCATAGATCACCGGCACCACGAACAGGGTCAGCATGGTGGCGAAGATGGCCCCGGCGAAGATGACCACGCCGATGGTCTGACGGCTGCCCGCCCCGGCCCCTTGCCACAGCACCAGCGGCAAGGCGCCGAAGGCGGTGGCGATCGAGGTCATGATGATCGGGCGCAGTCGCAGCGAGGACGACTCGATGATCGCCTCTCGGATCGACCGACCCTGGTCGCGCAACTGGTTGGCGAACTCGACGATCAGGATGCCGTTCTTGGCCGCCACCCCGATCAGGATGATCAGACCGATCTGCGAATAGATGTTCAGGCTGGACCCGGCCATCAGCAGGCCGAACAGCCCCCCCGCCGCCGCCAGGGGGACGGTCAGCATGATGACGGCGGGCGTGATCCAGCTTTCGAACTGCGCCGCCAGCACCAGGAAGACCAGCAATAGCGCGAAGCCGAAGGCCGCGGCCACGGCGCCGCCCGCTTCCTGCTGATCGCGCGCCGCGCCGCCCCAACGGATAGCGCCGACGCCGCCCGGCTGTTTGGCGACTTCCGCATTCAGGAAGGCGACGGCGTCGGCCAGGGTCGTGCCGGGGTTCAAATCGGCGCTGAGGGTGATTGCGCGCTGTCGGTCCAACCGCCGCCGATCCGGCGTATCGCCCGTGGTCTGGGTCGTCACCACCGCCGACAACGGCACCAACTGCCCGCCGCCCGTGGCGACGTACAGAGCTTCCAGGTCGCTGACGTTGCGGCGGTCGTCGCGATCCGTCTGCAAGATGACGTCGTACTCCTGACCCCCGCGAATATAGGTCGTGGCCCGGCGCGATCCGAACATGGTCTCCAGCGTGCGGCCCACCTGTTGCGACGACACGCCCAGCCCCGCCGCCTTTTGCGGATCGACATCGACCAGCAGGCGCGGCGCGTTCGGCTCATAGTTCAGGCGCGGACGCGAGAATCCGGGATATTCCTTCGCCGCCGCCAATATGGGCTGAAGCCACTGGAACAGTTGTTCGTAGTCCGAGCCGGTGGCGATCATCTCGATCGAGTTGGAGTTGCCGCCGCCGCGTTGAAAAGCGCCCGGCACGCTGGCGTTGACCTGAGCGTCGGTCTGGCCGCGCAGCTTGCCGTTCAGTTCTTGCGAGATCTCGTCGGCCGAGCGGGTGCGTTCGGACCAGTCCTTCAGCGTCAGGACGGCGTTGCCCGAGTTGAAGCTGCCGCCGCCGAAGCCCGGCGCCGAGACCAGATAGGAATCGACCTCGCCGCCCTGACGATACTCGGCCAGGATCGGCTCCAGCCCCAGCATGATCTTGCGGGTGTAGTCGAAGCCCGCTCCCTCGGGTCCCTGTACCCGCACCGTGACACGGCCGCGATCCTCGGGCGGCACCAGTTCGTCGGGCAGGGTCAGGAAGATGCCCGCCGCGCCCGCGCCGACCAGCAGCACCAGGGCGACCACGCCGACCACCGACGCCTTGCGCCCCATCAGGGCGTCCAGCGAGTTGCGGTACGAATTCTTCAGCCCGTCCATGGCCCGATCGACCCGCCGCGCCAGCCAGCCCGAACCCTGGGCGGGCTTCAGGATCTTGGACGCCAGCATCGGCGACAGGCTGAGCGCCAGGAAGGCCGAAAAGGCCACCGCCGCCGCGATGGCCGCCGCCAGCTCCACGAACAGGCGCCCAACGTATCCCGGCAGGAACAGCAAGGGCGCGAACACCGAAAGCAGCACGATGGTCGTCGCCACCACGGCGAAGAAGACCTGGCGCGCGCCACGTTCGGCGGCGACCAGCGGCGGCTCGCCGTGGTCCAGGCGGCGCTGGATGTTCTCGGTCACCACGATGGCGTCGTCGACCACCAGACCGATCGCCAGCACCAAGGCCAGAAGGGTCAGCAGATTCAACGAAAAGCCCAGCGGCGCCAGCACCATGAAGGTCGCCAACAGGCAGATCGGGGCCACGATCGACGGGATCAGCGCCGCCCGGAAACTGCCCAGGAAGACGAAATTCACCAGCGCCACCAGCAGCATGGAGATGCCGATGGTGATCCACACCTCTTCGATGGCGTGTTTGGTGAAGACCGAATTGTCCGAGCCGACGACCAGTTCGACGCCCTCGGGCAGGGTCGGTCGGATCTCTTCCAGCAGGTCGGTGACGCCCTTCGAGATGGCCAGGTCGTTGGACTGGGCCTGGCGGGTGACGGCCAGGCCGATCTGATCCAGGCCGTTGCCGCGGAACAGGCGGCGCGCCTCGGCCGGGGCCTCCTCGACGCGGGCGATGTCGCCCAGGCGCGTCACATAGGTCGGCGCGCCGGGGATCAGGGCGGCGGCGCCTGTGCCCGTCGTCGTCGCCGCCGACCCGCGCGTCCCGATCGGCAGCGCCGCGAACTGGGCGGGCGTGGCGTAGTTGCGAGCCACCCGGACGGTGTAGTCCTTGTCCGTCGACTCCAACGCCCCGGCCGGCAGTTCGACGTTCTGGCTGGTCAGGGCGCTCTCCACGTCCTGCACCGTCAGGCCCCGCGCCGCCATGGCCGCGGGATCCAGCCAGATGCGCATGGCGTAGCGCTGCTCGCCATAGATCTGCACCTGGGCCACGCCGTCCACCGTCGACAGCCGGTCGACCAGATAGCGGTCGGCGTAATCGGTCAGTTGCAGCCGGTTCATGCTGCTGGAGCGCAGGAACAGAATGATGATGGGCTGGCTGTCGGAATCGGCCTTGGCGACCTGCGGCGGATCGGCCTGATCGGGCAGACGTGCGGCCACGCGGCTGATCCGATCGCGCACGTCGTTGGCGGCGTCGTCGATGTTCCGGTCCAGGCTGAACTCGATATTGATGTTCGAGCGTCCGTCTCGGCTGGTCGAATTGATCCGCTCGACCCCTTGAAGCCCGGCGATCTGCTGCTCGATCGGTTCGGTGATCCGGCTTTCGATCACCTCGGCCGAGGCCCCGGCGTAGCTGGTGTTGACCGAGACGATCGGCGGATCGACATCCGGCAGTTCGCGCACCGGCAGGAAGAAGAAGGCCGCCGCGCCGACGACGCACAGCACGATGGCCGCCACCGCCGCGAAGACGGGACGCCGCACCGACAGGTCGGACAGCATCATTGCGTCGGCTTCCGCTGGGCGGCGCCCTCGCCTGCGGGCCGCACGGGCGCGCCGGGCTGGATGCGGTTCAGGCCCGCGCCGACGATGCGCTCGCCTGGTTCGACGCCGGACAGGATCTCGACGAAGCCGTTCTCGACCGCGCCGGGTTCGATCTCGATCCGCTGGGCGGTCGAACCGCGCTCGCCGCGCGCGATACGGAAGACGAAGGCGCGCTGGCCCTCATACTGCACCGCCGCCTCGGGCGCCGCCGCCGCCGTCCGTGCGCCCTGGCGCACCGCCACGCGCATCAGCATGCCCGGCCGCATGGCGGCGCCGGGATTGGGAAACTCGGCCCGCGCGGTGGCGGCGCGGGTCTGTTCGTTGACCCGATTGTCGATCAGGGCGATCCGCCCCGTGAAGCTCCGTCCGGGAAAGGCGTCCGAAGTCGCCACGATCGGCGTTCCGGGCCGCAACTGGGCCAGGAACCGTTCCGGCACAGGGAAGTCGACCCGGATCATCCGCATATCGTCCAGCGTGGTGATCACCGCTCCGGGGTTGATCAGGGTGCCCGCCGTCACGGTGGTCAGACCCAGGGTTCCGGCGAAGGGCGCGCGAATGACCCGGTCGCCCAGTCGCGCCTGGGCGGCGGCCAGACCAGCGCGCGCCGTCTCCAGCGCCGTCTCGGCGTTCTCGGCCGTGACGCGCGGAGCCACGCCGCGTTCGGCCAGCGCCTTGTAGCGTTCGTGTTCGCGTTCGGCCTGGGCCACGCGGGCGCGGGCCTCGATGATGTCGGCGTCTTCCTCGCGCGCCTGAAGCTGAACCAGGGGCTGGCCCGCCACGACCGTCTGGCCGTCGCGGAACATCACCCGCGTAATCAATTCGGTTGTGGAAGAGGTGATGGTGACCGACCGCAGCCCCCGCGCCACGCCCAGCACCTGGATGGTGTCCGAGAATTCGCGCGGCGCCACCGTGACGACAGCCACCTCTTGGCCACGCCCCCCGCCGGGGCCGCCCTGGCCGCCGCCCGGCCCGCCGGAACCGCCCTTGTCATCGTCCGCCAGGGCGATCCGCAACACGGCGGCCAACACCATCAAGCCCAACAGGATGGCGGCGCCGACGATGAAGAAATGACGTTTGATCACGCGGGGAAGGCTCCGGCTTTGTCAGACGACGACGCGCCCGACTTAACGCCTCGGAACAGCGACGCAACCAAAGTCTCTGAAACGCGCGCCGTTTCCGATTCCGTCGCGCCACGACGCGTGAATTTCAGAACCGACGCCACACCGCCAGCACCCATCCCCGGCTTTGCGGCGTCTCGCGGCCGGCCACCGCTTCGCGCCATCCCGCCTGGACGCTCCAGTCGCCGATCCGCCGCACCACCGAAGTCTCGACCGACAGCCAGCGCGCGCCGTCGTCGTCGGTCATGCCGCCGAAGGCCTGGCTCAGCACCATCCAGTCACGCCCGAAATGACCGCCGACGGTCAGATCAACGCGCGTCTCGTCGGGCAAACCCGTGCGCATTCGCCGCGCCGTCTGAAGCTCGATAAAGCTGCGATCCGGCGCCCATGGTCCGCCGACGCCCTGAAGGTTGCGCCCGACCGAGGCCCGCACTTCCCAATCGCCTCGCCCTTCGCCCGGCGCGGCATAGCCTGCGTTTCGCCCCTCGCCCGCGTCGGCGTATCCGGCATACAGGCTGACGGCCGTCTTATCGTCGCGATAGGCCTGCCAGGTCAGGCCCAGTTCCAGCGGCCCGCGCCCCTCATAGTCGACGAAGACATCTCGCCCGTCCTGCCAGTCGCCCTTGAACTGAACCGTCAGCCGCTCCGTCAGGCCGTATTCGGCGAACACCCCCAGCGTCCGGTCGGTTCGATCGCCTGGCAGATCCGCAAGGGAACCCGACGGGTCGAAGCCGCGCTCGGCCCGCATGTCCTCCCATTTGACGATGACCTGGCCCTGCCCTCTGGGCTGGGTCCAGGCGCTGGCCTGGGCCGCCGACGGCGCCGCCGCCGCCAACAGCAGGGCGACGACGACGGATCTCAAACGTCGTAACCCGGATTCCTGCGGTCCAGCATCCTCAGCGCGCCCGGCCACGCCAAGGACGAGACGAAGCCGATGCCCTTGCCCTGTTCCTTGGTCTCCGCCTGGGCGGCGTCCGGCGCGATCAGCACATTATCCAGGCCGCCCGACAGGGCCGCCACCTGTTGGGCGCAGGCCCGTTCCAAAAAGAAGATCCCGACCCAGGCCGCCGCCGCCGTCTCTCCGACCGCCAGCGTCCCGTGGTTCCGCAGCAGCATCAGCGTCTTGTCGCCCAGGTCCGCCACCAGCCGCTCGCGCTCGTCGTGGTTCAGCGCCAGACCCTCATAGCCGTGATACGCGACCTGATGCTGAAGCAGACAGGCGTTCTGGCTGATCGGCAAAAGACCGTGCTTCTGGGCCGCCACGCCCACGCCGTTCACCGTGTGCAGATGGATGACGTATTTCGCATCCTCGCGCGACGCGTGGACGGCCGAGTGGATGGTGAAGCCCGCCGGATTGATGAAGCTGGTCGTCTCCTGAACGATGGCGCCGTCCAGATCGACCTTCACCAGGCACGAGGCGGTCATCTCCTCGAAATACCAACCATAGGGATTGATCAGGAAATGATGCTCGGGTCCCGGCACGCGGGCCGAGATGTGGGTGAAGATCATGTCGTCCCAACCGTGCAGGGCGACCAGCCGATAGAGCGCCGCCAGCTCGACGCGCACCTGCCATTCGGCCTCGGACACCCTGGATTTCAACGATGCGTTTGCGCCGTCCGCCATGTCGGCCTCCCCTGAGATCGTCGCCAAGCCTCCGCCGGGCGCGCGGTCGCGTCAAGTTTGGCGATGTTCAGTCCTCGTTAACCGCGTTTTCAGGAACGCACCCTATTCCGTAAACGACCCTGCCCGCGCGACGCCTTGAGGAGATCGCCTGGTGAACGCCGCCGCGGCCCTGGCCGTTGAACCGTCCGACGCCCCCCAGAGCGAATTCGCGCGTCTGGTCAGTCTGGCGAGAAGCCGTTCGGCCGATGATCGTCAGCGCCTGCTGCTGGCCGTCGCCGCCCTGTGCGACGCCAATCCGCCCGGCGTCGAACTGTCGCCGATCCTCAGCGAGATCTTCCTGGCCCTGGCCCAACAGGCCGAGCGCGAGATCCGCGCGGTCCTGGCCGACCGTCTGGCCACGGCGGAATGGGCGCCGCCGGCCCTGATTCACATGCTCGCTCTCGACGAGATCGAGATCGCCCGCCCCGTCATCGCCGCCAGCCCCCTGCTGAAGGACGAGGACCTGCTGCGCATCCTGGTCGAGGCGACGCTGGAGCATCATATCGAGGTCGCGCGCCGCCCGAACCTGTCCGGCCGCGTCGCCGATGCGGTCATCGACCACGCCGAACCCGCCGTCATGACCGCCCTGGCCGGCAACCACAGCGCCCAGCTCAGCGAAGAGGGCCTGCGCCGCCTGGTTGAAAGCTCGCGCCGCGTCGCGGGCCTACGCGCGCCGCTGACGCGCCATCCGCGCCTGAACGACCAGATGGCCTCGCAGCTCTACCAATGGGTCGGCCAGGCCCTGCGCCAATCGATCGGCGAGCGTTTCCGCGTCGACGAGGCCGCCCTGGCCCATGCCGTCGACGCCGCTGTGGGCGCCCGCACCGCAGCCTGGAGCGCTCGCCCGATCCACAAGCCCGCCGACGCCGAGGCGCTGGAGATGGAGCGGCGCCTGATCGACAAGCTGAAGTCCGCCGGTCAGTTGCGCGCCGGCTTCGCCGTCCGCGCCCTGCGCGAGAGACGTCGCACCCTGTTCGAGCACGCCCTGGCCGCGTTGGGCGAATTTCCCTTGGACAAGGTGCGGGCCGCCGTCATGGCCGACACCCCCCAGCCGCTCTATCTGGCCTGTGTCGCCGTGGGCATCGACCGCACGGTCTTCGTCTCGCTGCTGGACGATCTGCGCAAGCTGGCGGGCGGTTGGCCCGGCGAGACCGTCGACGGTCCCTGGACGCCCCTGGCCCTGACGTCGGAGGAGGCCGTTCGTCTGTTCCGTCAGCTCGACCTGCGTCTGGCCGGTTGACGTCGAGGCTCGGCTCGGCTCCCTTCGCCGAGTGAACGCCGCCCCTTCCCCTTCCCGACTGGCCTTCGTCGCCAGCGAACGCCCCGAGGCGCAGACCGCGCTGAAGCGATTGGCCCGACGCTATGACGCAGTCGCGCTGGAGGAGGCCGAGGTCATCGTGGCCCTGGGCGGCGACGGCTTCATGCTGGAGACCCTGCACAGCGTGCTGGGCCGGGGCGCGCCGGTGTTCGGCATGAATCGCGGCTCGGTCGGCTTTCTGATGAACGACTATGCCGAGGATGACCTGCCCGCCCGCATCGCGGCGGCCGATCCCACCCGCATCCATCCCTTGCAGATGGACGCCCAGACCCAGGCTGGAGAGCACCATTCAGCCCTGGCCATCAACGAGGTCTCGCTGCTGCGGCAGACGCGCCAGAGCGCCAAGCTGCGCATCACCGTCGACGGGCGGGTGCGGATGGAGGAACTGTCCTGCGACGGCTGCCTGGTGGCCACCCCGGCCGGGTCGACGGCCTACAACCTGTCGGCCCACGGGCCGATCATTCCGCTGGATTCCCAGAGCCTGGCCCTGACGCCGATCAGCGCCTTCCGCCCCCGGCGCTGGCGCGGCGCCCTGTTGTCGCACAGGGCGCGAGTGCGGTTCGACGTGCTGGACGGCGACAAGCGGCCGGTCAGCGCCACCGCCGACAGCTATGAGGTGCGCCACATCGCCCGCGTCGAGGTGTTCGAGCGTCGCGACCTGGCCCTGACCATGCTGTTCGACGCCGGACGCTCGTTCGAGGAACGCGTGCTGGCCGAGCAATTCGCCTCCTGACCGCAGTGACGGCTTCTTAACGGGCGCCGCCTAGGGTGGATTTTGCAATAGTGGAGTCCCCTCGTGAGCAATCCCGCCCAGGTCATCCGTCCCCCGAACGCGCTGAAGGCCAAGGTCGGCGGCAGCTTCGGCATCGACGCCAGCGCCATCGCCCGCGCCGAGGAGGCCCTGAAGGCCATGTCGACCCAGTTCGGCCAGTGGTTGCAGGACGAGATCGACAAGCTGGACAAGGCCCAGGCCGACATCCGCGCCAAGGGCTATTCGCCCGAAACGGCCGAGGCCCTGTATTTCCGCGCCCATGACCTGAAGGGGCTGGGGGCCACCTATCAATATCCGCTGGTCACGCGCATGGCCGCCTCGCTGTGCAAGATGCTGGACGATCCGACCAAGCGCATGGCCGCCCCGGTGATGATCCTGGACGCCCATGTCGACGCCATCCGCGCCGTGGTCCGCGACGGCATCCAGACCGACGACCACCCCACCGGCCGCGTCCTGGCCGAGGCCCTGGAAGCCCGCGTCCGCGAACACCTGGGCTGAGGCGGCCCGAGGGCCCGAAGTAGGGGCGGCAGGGTCCGCCCACGCATCCTGCACTGATGACAACGGCCAGATCGGAAGCCTAACCCAGGTCCCGACCATGGTGCGCTGAATCATTCCTCAACGGAGGAAGGAGGGTTCGTGCAGCCATGGATGAGGAGTTGGCCCCATCCGCCGCGGGTGTTCGATCCTCGAAGCATCTGGCAAGGCCCTGTCATCCGTGCGCTTTCGTCGGCCGCTATCCGCTCCAAGAGAGAGCAAAAAAGACGGATGGTCGCGAGATGTCTCAAACCGACGCACCATTGCATCCATTGCCGCATCTCGCCGCCTCTCATCTCTGAAACAGGTGAGGAAAGACCCCATGATCCGACAGCTTCCGGCCCTTTGCTCAGCCGTCATCCTCCTGGCCTTCACCTCCGTCACAGCCCTGGCCCAAGCGGGACCGCCGCCCGATCCTGAGACCGTCAGCCTGACCCCCAACCAGAGCCGCGCCGTCATCCTGTCGCTGGCCCAGGTGCTGCGGGAACGTTTCGCCTTCCGTGAACGGGGCGCCGCCGCCGCGCGCGCGATCGAGACCATGGAACGGCGTGGCGCGTTCCGCGACGCTCGCACCGCCGCCGACCTTCTGGCGTTGATCAGAAGCCGGGTTGTACCGGTGGTCGATGACCGCCATTTCCGCGTCCGTTACATGGGGCCCGAGATCCTGGCCAGCTTCCGCGAAGGCCCGCCGTCGCCAGACGAAGTGTCCGCCTATCACGAGGAATTGCGGCTGCGTGGGTCCGAGATTCCCGATGTCCGATGGCTGGCGGGCAATGTCGGGTACTTGCGGATCAATAGATTTCTCGATGCTACGCCCATGTCAGAGAAGCTGGCTGCGGCCATGGGGATGCTGGCCGATACCGGCGCCCTGATCATAGACGTTCGCGGCGCGCCAGGCGGCGAGCCGGCCGGAGTGGCCGCCGTCATCGGCCATCTGGTCGATCAACCTACGCCCACGGTTCACGTCGACGATCCCGCCGGGCCGCCCGACGGCCGCACCGTCTATGCCCAGCCCCGCACGCCCGCTTACATCGGCCGCCCTGTCTTTGTGCTGACCGATAAGGACACCGGATCGGGGGCCGAGGAGTTCGCATATGATCTACAGGCGATGAAGCGCGCCACCCTGGTGGGCCAGACCACCTGGGGCGGCGCCACGCCTGGCGGCTATCGCCCCTTGGCCGAGGGGTTCGCCGCCTTCATCCCAATGCACATCGTCACCAACACCGTGACCGGCACGAACTGGGAAGGCGTCGGCGTTCGGCCCGATGTGGAGGTGCCCGCCGATCAGGCCCTGGACATCGCCCATCGGCTAGCGCTGGAGGCCATCCTCAAGGACGCCCAAGGCGCCCGCCGCGCCATCGCCGAGGAGGGCTTGGCCGCGCTGACGCCGCCCGCCACCGACTGAGTGGCGCAGGGGGATTGTGACGGGGCGAGCGTCAACCGCTGGGAGATCGGAGGAACGGCCCCACCCGCTTCCCCAGCAGGGCGACCCGTTCGGGCTGCATGAAGGCGGAGTCGTCGGGCCCCGGGTCAAGCCCGGGATGACGTGTCGAGGCGGGTGACGCGCTTGCCGCGCAGCCGGTCGCGGAAGCGGCGGGTCAGCTTGGCGCGATGCGACCGCTCCATCACGAAGATGATATCGGCCCAGGCGATGTGGTCGGCGTCCACCCCCTCCTCCGCATCCGGCGCCAGCCCCGCTGACGCCGTCTCCACGCCCGGCCGCCCGGCGAACACCCGCTCGGCCGTCGGCGAGCGCAGGCGGCTACGGGTGCAGAGGAAGAGGAGGTTGGTCAGGACATTTCCAAGCACTAACCTAGCGGGATGCCGTATCAACTCCGACCTAGACCTAAGCCCCAAGCCCGCTTGAAGCCCCCAATAAACCCGCAACGCACGATGCCGCGCAACGCCCTTTGTTGGTGCAACTCGGGTCTAAAATGGAAGCAATGTCACCGCGCGAGAGAGTTCGAGAAGCCGCAAAACTATTTTGAAGTTCAACCCAAATTTCGAAAGAATTTTGAGTCTGGAGCATGTTCTCATCCTGAGGCCCCCGACGGCTGTAGCGGGAAATCCATCAACTCTCACACCGTGCAAAAAGGCTCGTCGCTCGCAGCTATTTCCGAGCAGGGTCACGTCTATTCCAGCCGTCAGGCAGTCAATCGAATCCACCAGAACAAGGGCGTACTCGTCCCTCAGCGGACCGGGGTGAATAGTGCATCGACGTTTCCCGGCTTTTGCTCAAAGCACGACACATCTCTCTTCTTGCCGATCGAGTCCGGCGACCTACCAATCACACGGCAGACTGCATTCCTGCTAAGCTATCGCGCGATGGCCTATGAGCGGCATGCCAAGCGTTCCAGCTTGGAGTCGTTGGAACTTGGGCGGACGGCGGATGCTGGTAGACCGTTTGAAGAGCAGGTTGAGATCCAATCCTTCCTGAACGCCTTCATCGAAGGTAGCGAACTGGGACTGCAAGACCTGACCCGATGGAAGAACAAGCTCGATGCCATCTATAAGTCGGGCGACACCGCCGACATCGGAATGCTAGCGGTTACATTCGAGGACACACTGCCCTTTGTGGCAGCTTTTGGCATCATGCCGGAATGGGATTTCGCGGGCCTTAAACTGCAGAGCCTGCTTGCGGAGGAACCCGATCAGGCGAGCGTCACGATCACCGTTGCGGCTGGGGTAACCGTCGCACTTTTTACTTGGTTTGGCGGGGAAAACAGCGCTGGTGCCAAACTAGCAAAATCGTTTTCCCAGCTTCCGGACGATCAGAAAGGTACCGGCCTCATCAGGTTCGCTTTGGCCTCAAGCGAGAACGTGCATATGCGCCCGTCATGGTGGGAGGGAATAGGCGAAAAAGAGCGTGAAGACGCGTTGCGGTTAGTTCATCTCGGGACTGCAAACGAGCGAGGGCTTCGCCGTTTCGACGACTTCTTGCCTACTGAAGGTCACCTCCGCCTGAAATCTGCTGTGAAGACCACCGAGTTTTTGTAGACCAATCACAGCGGAATATTATCGTGCTTCTTCCACGGATTGCCCTGGGTCTTGCCCTTCAGCGTCCGTAGCGCCCGGATCAGCCGCCGCCGCGTGCCATGCGGCATGATCACATCGTCGATGTAGCCCAGTTTCGCCGCCACGAACGGATTGGCGAACCTTTCCTTGTATTCGGCCTCGCGCGCCGCCAGGGCCTCGGGGTCGCCGGCCTCCTTGCGGAAGATGATCTCGACCGCGCCCTTGGCGCCCATGACGGCGATTTCCGCGCTGGGCCAGGCGTAGTTGACGTCGCCGCGCAGGTGTTTGGAACTCATCACGTCATAGGCCCCGCCATAGGCCTTGCGCGTGATGACGGTCAGTTTCGGCACCGTCGCCTCGGCATAGGCGAACAGCAGCTTGGCCCCGTGCTTGATCAGGCCGCCATATTCCTGACGCGTGCCGGGCATGAAGCCGGGCACGTCGACGAAGGTGACGATGGGGATGTGGAAGGCGTCGCAGAAGCGCACGAAACGGGCGGCCTTGCGGCTGGAATCGATGTCCAGCACCCCGGCCAGCACCTGGGGCTGGTTGGCGACCACGCCGACCGGCTGGCCGTCCAGACGGCCGAAGCCGCAGACGATGTTCTTGGCGTAGTCGGCGCCGATCTCGAAGAAGTCGGCCTCGTCCACCGTCTTCAGGATCAGCTCCTTGATGTCATAGGGCTGGTTCGGATTGGCCGGGACCAGGGTGTCCAGGCTGGCCTCGTCGCGGTCGGGATCGTCATAACTGTCGCGCACCGGCGGCTTTTCGCGGTTCGACAGGGGCAGAAAGCCGATCAGGCGACGGACCTCGGCCAGGGCCTCCAGATCGTTCTCGAACGCCCCGTCGGCGACCCCCGACTTGCCCGCATGAACCCGCGCGCCGCCCAGGTCCTCGTGGCTGACGACCTCGTTGGTGACCGTCTTCACCACGTCGGGGCCGGTCACGTACATGTAGGAGGTGTCCTTCACCATGAAGATGAAGTCGGTGATGGCGGGCGAATAGACGTCGCCGCCCGCGCACGGTCCCATGATCACGCTGATCTGGGGGATGACGCCCGAGGCCAGGGTGTTCTGCAGGAAGATGTCGGCATAGCCCGCCAGCGATTCCACGCCTTCCTGAATGCGCGCGCCGCCCGCATCGAACAGGCCGATGATCGGCGCGCCATTGGTCAGGGCCATGCCTTGCAGCTTGACGATCTTGGCCGCGTGCGCGCCGCTAAGAGAGCCGCCGAAGACCGTGAAATCCTTGGAGAAGACATAGGCCAACCGACCGTTGATCGTGCCCCGGCCGGTGACCACGCCGTCGCCGGGGATGCGTTGCGTCTCCATGCCGAATTCGTGGCTGCGATGCTCCACGAACATATCGGTCTCTTCGAACGAGCCTTCGTCCAGCAAGACCTCGATCCGCTCGCGCGCGGTCAGCTTGCCCTTGGCGTGCTGGGCCGCGATGCGGGCCTCGCCCCCGCCCCGTTTCGCGGCGGCGCGACGGGCTTCGAGCTGTTCGAGGATGTCTTGCATGGGCGGGGTCTCCTTGAACCGGCTTTAGCCCTTCTGCCGCAAGGGGGGAAGGAAGTCAGAGCGCCTTGATCCATCGGTCGATCAGCATCGCCTCGGCGCGGCGGTCGGCGGTTCGCGCCGCGTTTTCCGCGTCGACGCCCCACTGGTCTTCCTGGAACGCCTCATCCAGCCGCGACAGGTCGAAGGCGTCCTCGCCGGTCAGGGCGCCGCGCTGCACCGCCAGGGCCAGCACGGCCGAACCCAGGGCGGGCGTCAGGGCGGCCAGGCCGGTCAGGGCGAAGTCGTCCAGCCCCAGCGCCAGGTCGCGCACCCTGGCGACGGCGGCCGGGTCCTGCGCCCGGTGAACGACGCCGCTGGACGGGATCAGGCTGACCCCCAGGTCGCGCGCGGCCCAGTCCAGCCAGGGCGTCCAGTCGCGGGCCTGTCGTTCGGCCAGGCGTGCGGGCGCGTCAGCGGGATAGCACAGGGCGTCGGACCCGGCGTAGGCGGCGATCTCATCGGCCACGGCCTCGCGAGCCTGGCTGACCCGGTCGATGGCGGTGGCGGCCAGGCGCTGGGCGGGCATGGTGGCCGGGTCCAGATATTCGCCCTGGGCGGCCCATTCGTCGGCGACCAGACGCGCGGCGGCCTCGGTCGGCAGGACCACCGGCGCGCCAGCCGGGGTCTTGGGCGTGCGCCCGTCAAGCTGCACGGCCCAGCCGCCCTCGCCCGGCGCGACGTCGACCGTCTTCCAGAAGCGTTTCAGCCGCTCTTCGGACTCGCGGAAGCCCTTGCGCGCGGCGACGTTGGGATCGAGCGGGGGGATGTGCATCAGGCGGTCTTGGCTCCGGCGGCGAAACGATCGAGGGCGGCGTCCAGATCAGCCATATCGACGGCGACGTGCAAGGCCCCGACGGCGATCTGCTCCTCGACGGTGTGAAAGCCCCAGGCCACGCCCAGCGGGGCTGCGCCCGCCGCCACGGCCATTTCGATGTCATGGCTGGTGTCGCCGACCATGATCGTCGTTTTCGGACAGGCGTCGCAGGCCCCCATGGCGGCGCGCAGCATGGCCGGATCGGGCTTGCCCGGCCCGTCCTCGGCGCAGTGGGCGGACTGAAACAGGTCGGCCCAGCCCGCGCGGGCCAGATTGCGGGCCACGCCGCGCCGGTTCTGACCGGTCGCCAGCGCCAACCGCCAGCCGTCGCGCTTGAGGCGGCGCAGACTGTCCTCGACGCCCGCATACAGCGGCTCCTGATGACCGGCGTCATAGCGGCGGCGGAAACTGTCCTGAAAGGCGGCGACGAAGTCGGCCAGTTCCGCATCCGTCAGTTGCGGCTCCAGTTCATGCAGGGCCTGGTGCAGCGACAGGCCGACGATGCGGCGCACCCGGTCGTAGGACGGCTCAGCCAGGCCGAGGACGCGCGCCGCGTCGACCGCCGCCTGATGAATGGAGGCTCGGCTGTCGACCAGGGTGCCGTCGATGTCGAAGACGGCGAGCGGTCTCAACGCTGCCGCCTGACGCCCTCGAACGGGTCGCTCTCGTCGCCGTCGCGGGGGTCGAAGCCGAAATGATCGAAGCCGGCCTTCATCTCGGGACTGAGCGGGGCCTCGACGATCAGCTTGCCGCCTGCGGGGTGGTCCAGCTCGATGCGGCGGGCGTGCAGTTGCAGCTTCAGCGGCCCGGACAGTTCGCGCGAGGCGTCGTCGCCGTATTTGGGATCGCCCAGGATCGGATGGCCGATGCCGGCCATGTGGGCGCGCAGTTGATGCGTGCGGCCGGTGAAGGGACGCAGGGCCATCCAGGCGGCGCGATGGGCGGCGCGGGAGATCGTGGCGTAGGCGGTTTCGGCCGGTTCGGCGCGCGGGTCCTTGCGGTCGGCCGGGCGCATCATCTCGAAGTCGGCGATGCCGGTCTTCTTCAGCGGCATATCGATCTGGCCCGTCACCGGCTTGGGATTGCCGATGACGATGGCCCAGTAGGTCTTCTTGGCCTGACGCCGGGCGAAGGCCCCCGCCAGCCGCTTGGCCGCCTCGGGTCCCTTGCCCAGCAACAGAACGCCCGAAGTGTCGCGATCCAGGCGGTGAACCAGACGCGGCCGATCCATCCCCTCGCCCCAGGCCGACAACAGGCGGTCGACGTGACGGCTGGTCTTGGTCCCGCCCTGAACGGCCAGGCCATGGGGCTTGTTGATGGCGATGACCATGTCGTCCTCATACAGGACCAGCGACTTGGCGAAGCGGATGTCCTGTTCCGACAAGGTGTGCGCTTCGCCCGCCTGACGCGAGGTGTCGTCCGGGATCGGCGGCACCCGCACGGCGGCCCCGGCGGTCAGGCGGCCCTCGGGCTTGATGCGGGCGCCGTCGACGCGAATCTGGCCGCTACGGGCCATCTTCTGCACCTGGATGTTCGACAGATGCGGCCAGCGGCGGCGGAACCAGCGATCCAGGCGGATGCCGTCCTCGGCCTCGGCGACATAGATCGTCTGCACCTCGCGCACGCCGCCGCCTTCGCGCGATTTGGGATCATGAGTCACAGGGCGGCTCCGAAGGCGCGGCGGGCGATCGTCAGCCCCAGAAACAAGGCGGCGACGGCCAGCACGGTCGAGGCGGCGACATAGAGGCTGGCCAGGCCCCAATCGCGTCTCTGGATCATCAGCGCCGTCTCCAGCGAAAAGGCGGAAAAGGTGGTGAAGCCGCCCAGCAGCCCCACGGCCGCGAACAGGCGCACGCCCTCGCCGCCCTGGCCGCGGTACGCCAGCCAGCCGACCAGCAGACCCATCAGCAGGCCGCCGATCAGATTGGCCGCGAACGTTCCCCACGGCCAGGCGGCGCCGGGCAGAAGGCGGCCCAGCGTCAGGCCCAGACCGTAGCGCGCCATCGAGCCGAGCGCGCCGCCGGCGGCGACGAGGAGAAGACGGGTCATGGGCGCGCTTATACCCGCATGGGCGGCGAAGCGAAGACCGTCGCCGTCCTGACCGAAACTTCACTTGCCCAGACGCACGGTTAACGGCGATATCGCAGATGCGGCTTCGCGCCGCTGGGGAAGGCCGTCGGCCCGGCGGCTCGCCTTGCCTAGTATCGGGCCGGGAGTCCTTCGGGAGCGAAGCGCCAGCCATGTCGCAAGATGACCACGGCCATCACGGCCACGACGCGCACGGACACGATGCGCATGGACACGACGAGCACGGCCATGACGCGCACGGCCACGACGCCCATGGACATGATGCTCATGGGCATGACGATCATGGACACGACGCCCACGCCGCGCCTTCCGATGGCGGTCATGGCGGCCACGGCCATGACCAGCGGCTGGAAGCCGCCCCGAATCCGCCGCCGCCCGGCGCCGCCGACAGTCCGAACCGGGAAGCGCCCCAGCCCACACCCAGAGGGTACCGGGTGAACCGTTCGTCCGACGGCATCCTGCGCCCGATCCAGGACAGTGAGCTGTTCTCCAAGGACCCTGCCGTGGACGCCGTGGTCTCGGCCCATATCGACGAATATTTCAACCAGCCGCTGGACCTGTTTCCGTTCTGGGAAACGGGCCGCAAACCCGACCGGTTCTATGTGCTGTTCTCTCGTCAGATCGAGGAACGGTTCCCGGTGGACCGCGATCTGCGCAGCCATGTCCACGACTATGGCCGGGCGGTGTTCAAGGCCCTGATGATCCATATCGGCGCCAAGCGGTTGAACCAGACGCTGGCCCTGGCCGCCTTCAGCATTCTGACCACCCTGGGACCGACCTGGTTCGCCCAATGGGTGGGCGCGCCGGTCATGGGCGCGGGCCTGGCCGCCGGGGCGATGCTGGCCGTCTTCGGCCTGTGGTGGGCGTTGCAGGCGATCCTGTTCGTCCAGTACCGCTTCCGGCTGGAAAACGATTCCTATGAGATGTCGCGCGAGATCGTTCAGCGGACGCGCGAATTACAGAACCTGTTCACCACCTCACGCGCCCTGCCCGACCAGGCCGAGACCCAGTATCAGATGGACGGCAAGGCCTGGGGCGCCCGATCAGCCTATCTGGTGCGCCTGACCATGTGGCTGGCGGCGCGGGTCGAGTTTCTGGAGAAATACATCCAGATGGAACTGTGGCGCATCCGGCGTGAATGGTATTGGACCCGCTGGCTGCAACGCATTGTGACGCCGCTGATCCTGATCGTCTGGCTGGCCCTGCTCGCTCAGGAGCCGGTCCCGGCGGACGTGCCGATGTTCCGCACCCTGCAAGGACTGGCGGTGGTGTTGGGGGTCGTTCTGACCTGGGTCAGCTATGTGCGGTGGCGCACGCCGATGGAAACGATCCAGGACAAGTTGGGCGTCGACGGCTGGGTGCGTTACTCGTCGCTGGACGTCGACAACGCCATCGCCGACCAAGTTCGCCGCGACAAGGAGCGGCTGGTCGAATATCGCGCCTTGACGCGGGGGCGCTGAGCCGAGGCGCGCGCGCCGAACGCATGCGGGATCAGAACCGGCCTCGGAGGCTGTCGCGCACCTCGCGGGCGACATAGGCGTTGGGACGATCCGGCGTGCGGCCGCCGCCCATCAGCACCTCCAGCGTGGTGGAGGTTCGCGACGGACCCGACAGGTCCAGGCCGACCCCGACGCCGACGCCCGAGGTCGACCAGCCGCCATACCGCCCCGATCCGGCGCCGATGGAGACGCTGGGCCGCACGCCGCCCGCGCTATCGGGGCGTCCGTCGGTCCAGCGCTGGGTGACCTCGAACCAGTCGTGACCGGTCTGGAGCGTCAGTTCGGCCGCGCGCAGCAGGGCCATGTCGGCCACGGGACCGGGCGCACCGACGCCGTCATAGGTGACGCGGTACCGGTCGCTTTCGATCCTCTGTTCCGAAAAGCCCTGACCGCCCGGTCCGCCCTTGGGACCATAGGGCGCCAGGGTCGCACAGGCGCCGAGCGCCAGGGTCGAAGCGGCGAGGACGGCGAGGGTCAGGCGTTTCATCAGCTCTCTCCCATGAGGACTCAGCGCTCAGCGCGGCGAAAGCGTTCCTTCACTCCAGCGCAGGATGCGTCAGTCCGACCGTGCGAGCCAGATCGGAGACGTCGGCGGGAACCGGCGCCCGGACGACCAGCCGTCCGCCTTCGGGATGCGGCAGATCCAGGGCCGCGGCGTGCAGCATCAGGCGCGGCGCGGCCCGCCCGCCCGCAGTCAGGGCGCCGCCGTAACGCACGTCGCCGAGCAACGGTCGTCCGATGTGGGCCATATGCACCCGCAACTGGTGCATCCGTCCGGTCAGAGGTTGAAGTTCGACCAGGGCGGCCTGGTCGTTGGCCGCCAGGGTGCGGTAACGGCTGACGGAGGCTTGAGCGCCCTCGGCGTCGGCGTCGACCACGCGCATATAGGCTTCGCGGCCGATCTCCTGACGGCGTAAGGGCGCGTCTATGGTTCCCGCACGCGGCTCGGGCGCGGCCGAGACCAGGGCCAGATAGGTCTTTTGCAACTTCTTGGCCTGGAGCGCCTTGCCCAGGAAACCGGCGGCGGGCTTGGTCTTGGCCGCGACGATGACGCCCGAGGTGTCGCGGTCCAGCCGGTGCGCCAGTTCCGGCCGCTTGCCGTTCGAGCGGGCGAAGGCCCACAACAGGTCGTCCAGCGTATGCGCCTGGATGCGGCCGCCCTGGCTGGACAGGCCCGAGGGCTTGTTGAGGGCGATCAGGTGGGCGTCCTCGTGCACCACCCATGAACGGACGGCGGCGATCTCGGCTTCGGTCAGGGCGACGGGGATGCGGGCTTTCACCCGCCCCGATTAGCGCAGCACGCCCTTGCGGACCATGGCGCGCGAATACAGGGCCAGGAAACCGGCGACGACGGCGATCACGGTCCACAGGATCGCGCCGTTGGTCCCCGATATCCGGCCGCCGTCCGACAGGACATAGGTATAGACCAGGCTGCCCGCCACCCCGATCAGCGAGACGATGAAGGCGTAGTGCGCCCATTTCGAGCGCAGCAGCAACAGCAAGGACCCGATCAGACCGCCCCAGCCGCCAGCGGCCCAAAACGCCTTGACCCAGTTCGGCGTCGCCTCGAAATAGGCGACCTGCTCGGGCGGCAGATTCCCCATGTAGTTGGCGCCCTGCATCATGGTCATGACGAAGTCATAGGCCGGATAGGCGTTCCAGATCAGCGCCAGAAGGCCGATCACCCACAGGTGCCAGGGCGTCTTGTTCAGCATATCGGACATCGTTCCCTCCCCAGGACATAGACGGGGAGGATGCGACGGGAACGGCGTTACGGCAACGCTTATTCAGCCGAGGGTCCGTCACCCTGTTTGGCGGCGCGCATCGCCGCCCAACGGTCCAGCCGCTCGCGGAGCTTGGCCTCGTGCCCCTCGCCCTTGGGCGCATAGAAGGTGCGGCGCTCCATGCCATCGGGGAAATAGTTCGCGCCCGAGAAGCCGTCTTCGGTGTGCGGGTCGTATTGATAGCCTTCGCCATAGCCGAGCTGTTTCATGAGCTTGGTCGGGGCGTTGCGGATGTGGGCGGGGGGCATCAGCGAGCCGGTCTCGCGCGCGGCCCTGGCGGCGGCCTTATAGGCTTCATAGACGGCGGTCGACTTGGGCGCCGTGGCCAGATGCACCACCGCCTGGGCCAAGGCCAGCTCGCCTTCGGGACTGCCCAGGAAGTCGTAGGTCTCCTTGGCCGCATTGGCGACCAGGATCGACAGAGGGTCGGCCTCGCCGATGTCCTCGACCGCCATGCGCACGATGCGGCGCGCCAGATACAGCGGGTCCTCGCCGCCGTTCAGCATCCGCGCCAGCCAGTACAGGGCCGCATCGGGATCAGACCCGCGCACTGATTTATGCAGGGCGGATATGAGGTTGTAGTGCTCTTCTCGGCTCTTGTCGTAGGCGGGCGCCCGCTTTTGCAACAGGCCCGCCAGACCCTGGACGTCCAGCGTGTCGCCGTCCGGCAGAGCGAACAGGGTCTCAGCCAGGGTCAACAGATAGCGGCCGTCGCCGTCGGCCAGGACCGACAGGGCCTGACGGGCGTCAGCGTCGACCGGCAGGACGCGGCCCATGTGCGCCTCGGCCCGATCCAGCAACTGATCCAGGGCTGCGTCGTCCAGCCGCTTGAGCACGAAGACCTGGCTGCGTGACAACAGGGCGCCGTTCAGTTCGAACGACGGATTCTCGGTCGTGGCCCCGACCAGGGTGACGATCCCCTCCTCCACAAAGGGCAGGAAGCCGTCCTGCTGGGCGCGGTTGAAGCGATGGATCTCGTCGACGAACAACAGGGTCGACTGCCCGGCGGCGCGGCGCGTGCGAGCGGTCTCGAAGGCCTTCTTTAGATCGGCCACGCCCGAAAAGACGGCCGAGATCTGCTGGAACTGATAGCCCGCCGCCTGGGCCAGCAGGCGCGCGATGGTGGTCTTGCCGGTGCCGGGCGGACCCCACAGGATCATCGAACCCAGGCGACCGCCGTCGATCATGCGCCGGATCGGCCCGCCCTGACCCAGCAGATGGTCCTGACCCACCACCTCGTCCAGCGCGCGCGGACGCAGACGGTCGGCCAGGGGGGCGTCGGGAGGATGGATGCCGGAGGCTTCGAACAGGTCGCTCATCTGGTCCCACAGATAGGCGTTATGCCCGGCCATTTCACGCCCATAGTCGGGCGTCGATCGAAACCGTCCGTTTAGCGGATCACCCCGGAGATTTGGCGGCCCTGACGCTGGATCACCACGCGCGAACCGCGTGTGACGCCGCCCGCCTGTTCGATCGAGGTGAACGGCCGGTCGTTGACCGAAACGATCAGATCGCCCGGCCGGAAGCCCGTCGCCTGGGCGAAACTGCCGCGCTCGACCCGGCCGACGATGAGACCCGAAGCGAACGGATCGCCGCCCAGGCTGTCGGCCAGGGCCGGGTTCAGGACCAGGACCGAGGCGCCGGAAAGCGCGCCGGTGCGGATAAGGCGCGCCTTGTCCAGATCGGTCTCGCCCGGCAAACGCTGGGCGCGTGCGCTCAAGGTCTGGGACCGGCCGTCGCGCAGCACCGTCACCTGGACCGCATCGCCCGGATCGCGCGAACCGACACGGAAGTTCAGGCCGTTCTGGTCATTGACCTCGGCCCCGTCGACGGCGGTGATGACATCGCCTTGGCGCACCCCGGCGCGCGCCGCCGGCCCATTGGGATAGAGGTCGGTGACGACAATGCCGCGCGGCCGGTCCAGGCCCAGGCTGGAGGCGATATCCTGGCTGACGGTGTCGCCCTTGACGCCCAGCCAGGGCCGGACGACGGCAGTGGCCCCGCCCACGGCGGCGTCGACCGCCTGACGCACCATCGAGGCCGGAATGGCGAAGCCCACGCCCGACGACGAGCCGGATCGTGAGAAGATGGCGGTGTTGATGCCGATCAGATCGCCATCCATGTCGACCAGCGCTCCGCCCGAATTGCCCGGATTGATGGCCGCGTCGGTCTGGATGAAGGAGCTAGAGTCCGAGATGCCGGTCTCGGTTCGGTTCAGCGCCGAGATGATGCCGTTGGTCACGGTCTGGCCGATGCCGAAGGGGTTGCCGATGGCCAGAACCAGATCGCCGACCTGCTGTTCCTCTCGGTCATCGAGGTTGAGCGTGGGCAGACGCTCGTTGACGCCTTCCAGTTGAAGCACGGCGATATCGCTGCGTTCGTCGGCCAGGATCACGCGGGCGGGAAACTCGCGCCGATCGTTCAGGGTGACGCGGATCTGCTGCATATTCTGGATGACATGGTTGTTGGTCACCACCACGCCGTTGGGGCGCACGATGACGCCCGAACCGATCGACCCGGTCTGGCGCTGGCCCGGAATGCCCCAGAAGGGATCGCGCACCTGTTGGACGCCCACGGCGGCGATATTGACCACGGCGGGCGCCGACTGACGCACCACGGGGGCGAAACTGGCCTTCATGCCCGCCGCGTCGCCGGGGACCTGACGCGGCGCAGCCTCGCCGAAAACGCCGTCCTGGGCCTTGGTGTTCGAAGGGGAACCGCAGGCCGAAAGGGCCAGGGCGGCGGTGATCACGAGCGTCGAGGTCTTCATCGCGGTCCGTAGGTCAGGAGGCGTCACCGAACCATTCGGCTACGCCTTTCGGGCGTCAAGATGGCGGAACGGCGTCAGACGGCCGTATCGCCTGACGGTTCCTGATCCAGGATCGCGCGACGGGCTGTCGTCCAGCCGATGACGGCGGCCAGGGCCAACACTCCGGCGGCGATATAGAAGGCCAGGCCCGGTTCGCGCACCGGCGCCCCCTGCCCCACCGACAGCGAGTAGATCCAGCCGAAGACCAGCGGCGAAGCCACGCCGGCGATGGAGGCCACGCTCATATTGGCGCCCTGTAGCTGGCCTTGCTCGTCCTCGCCGACGCGGCGGGTCATCAGCGATTGCAGCGTCGGCATGGCCAGGCCCCACAAGGCGTTGGGCAGCATGGCCAGGCAGAAGACCAGCCCCGTCGGCGCCCAGCCCATCAGGGCGACGCCTGCCGCGCCGCCCGCAAGGCCCAGGATCATGGTGTTGCGGTCGCCCAGCCGCTTCGCGACCGGCCCGGTCAGGGCGCCCTGGACGATCATGTCCAGCACCCCCACGCCCGCCAGCAGCATCCCCACCTCGCGAGGTCCCCAGCCATAGCGATAGGCGGCGTACAACACGAAGATCGCGGAAAAGACGTGATGGGCGAAATAGAGCAGGAAGTTGACCGCCGACAGGCCCGCCAACTCGCGATGCCGCAACAACAGGACCATGGCGCCGACCGGATTGGCGCGCCGCCAACTGAAGGCCATGCGGTTCTCGGGCTTCAGGCTCTCGGGCAGGATGAACAGGCCATACAGGAAGGCCACGCCCGACAGGACCGCGGCGGCCCAGAACGGCGCGCGCGGATCGACCTCGCCCAGAAAGCCGCCCAGGACCGGTCCCAGTACGAAACCGCCGGAAAAGGCCGCGCCGATCAGGCCATAGGCGCGGGCGCGATTCTCGGGTGCGGTGATGTCGGCCATATAGGCGTAGATGGTGGTGAAGCTGGACGAGGTGATCCCGGCGATCATCCGCCCCAGGGCCAGCCACCACAGGTTCGGCGCCAGGGCCATCAACACATAGTCGGCGGCCAGACCGGCGCAGCTCAACAGAATGACCGGGCGACGGCCATACTGGTCCGACAGGCTGCCGATGATCGGCGAGGCGATGAATTGCATCCCCGCCCACAGGGCCACGAAGACGCCGTTGATGACCCCCGCCTGGGCGTTGGAGCCGACGAATTCCTCGATCAACTGGGGCAGCACCGGAATGATGATCCCCATGGCGACGATGTCGAGCACCGCCGTCACGAAGATGAAGGCCAGGGCGGCGCGATTGTGGAACAGGCTGGGCATGGGGCGCGGGACATATCGAAGTTCCATACCCGCGTCACCATTATGCGATTGACGAACCTTAACTTGCGGCGCGGTGAGCGAACGGCCAACCTCGCCTCATGGAATCCGTGATCGACGTTTCGGGTCTGACCAAGACCTATGGCTCCGTCCGCGCCCTTGACGGGCTGACGCTGAGCATTCCCAGGGGCGGCGTCTATGGCGTGCTGGGACCGAACGGGGCCGGCAAGTCGACCCTGTTCCGCATTCTTCTGGACCTGATCCGGCCGACGGACGGCGTCGCGACCGTTCTGGGCGGCGCGGTCGGCCACGTGGCGACCATGCGGCGCATGGGTTCGATGATCGAGACCCCGCGCTTTCCACCCTTCCTGAGCGCGCGTCAGGTGCTGCAATGGCTGGCCCAGGCGCATGGCATGGCGTCGACGGTCGAGATCGATCACTGGATCGCCCGCGTCGGCCTGGGCGAGGCGCGCGACCGCAAGGTGCGCGGCTTCTCGGTCGGCATGATGCAGCGGCTGGGCGTGGCCGCCGCCCTGATGACCCGGCCGGAGCTGGTCATCCTGGACGAACCGACCAGCGGCATGGATCCGCCCGGCATCCAGGAAATGCGCGCCCTGATCCGCAGTCTGGCCGACGACGACGGCGTGACCGTGGTCCTGGCCAGCCACCAACTTCTGGAGGTCCAGCGCGTCTGCGACCGGGTCGCCATCCTCAACCGCGGCAAGCTGGTGCGCGAAGGCGCGGTCAGCGAACTGACCTCGGACGGCGAGCGATTGAGGCTGAGCGTCGGCTCGATCGAACAGGCCCTGGCTGTCCTGGGCGCCAGGGCCGCCGCCTCGGGTCAGGCCGTTCTGGTCGAGACGTCCCGCGTCGACGGTCCCGGCGTGATCCGCGCCCTGGTCGAAGCGGGCGTCGACATTCACGAAGCCCGCTGGATCGGGACCGACCTGGAAGGCGTCTTCTTCACCGAAACCGGCGCGGTGCGCGCCCCGGAGACCGACCATGCTGGCTGACGCGATCCGGTCAGAGACCTGGCGGCTGTCGAAGAACCGAATGACGGTGTTCTGGACCGTGGCCTTCCTGCCCATCATGGGGCTGGTCATGGAGGTGCTGGGCAACCTGTTCCTGAAGGCGAACGCGGATACGATCAAGATCAACGGCAAGGCTCCGCCCGAGCTGGCTCAGATGATGACCGGCGGCCCCGTTCGTGTGATCGAGGCGGTCATCGCCAACGTCGGCGCCATGGCCAATCCGATCGTGCTGCTGTTCATGCTGATCGGGGCGGCGACGCTGTATTCCGGCGATTATCGCTGGGAGACCTGGCGATTGATCAGCGCGCGCAACAGCCGGACCAACCTGCTTCTGGGCAAGGTGGCGGCCATGGGGCTGTTGGTCCTGTTGGCCATGGCCGTGCTGCTGACCAGCGAGATCGCCCAGGTCATCAGCAAGGCCCTGATCCTGGAACGGCCCATGAGCTGGGCCGTCGACGGCAATGCGGCGGGCCGGTTCGCGGGCCTGTTCGGTCTGTCCTGGCTGGCGATCATGCAATTCACCCTGATCGGCCTGCTGACGGCCGTGGCGACCCGGTCGCTGCTGGCGGCCTTGTTCGCGCCGATCGTGGTGGGCGTCGCCCAGGTCCTTTCGCCCCAGGCCCTGGCCCCGATGGGAATCGGACCGGACGGCTGGATCGCTGCTCTGGTCGATCCGGGTACGGCCTTCGGCTATCTGAAGGCGTCGGTGACCGGCGGCCTGGCCGCGCAGGGACTGCCGGATCAGGCCCTGCTGAAGGGCGTCGTCAGCGTCGCCCTGTGGATGTTGTGGCCGCTTCTGGCCGCCCTGACCTGGTTCAAGCGGCAGGACCTGTCCAAGGAATAGCCGCTACAGCCGTTTCTCCATGAAGACGTCGGCCCGCACATAGGGCGTCGGGCGCGGCGGCAGGTCGACGAAACCGAACGCGCGATACAGGCCGCCCGCCGCCTTCAGACTGGACGCCGTTTCCAGATAGAGGCGCGGCGCACCGACCGCGCGGGCGGCGTCTTCGCAGGTCTGAAGCAATGCACGACCCAGGCCCCGTCCGCGCGCAGCGGGCATGACGCACATCTTGGCGACCTCGAAGCCGCCGTCGTCCATGGCCATCAGGGCGCAGCAGCCGATCGCCTGCCCGTCCCGCTCGGCCATGAAGATGCGGCCGCCGGGGTTCAGGACGGCGCCTGTCGGATCGTCGATGACCTTGCGGTCCTTGGCTTCGATCACAAAGCCGCCCTCGATCAGCCAGCCCTCGTTCAGACGCGCCCAGTCGGCGGCGTGGCGGGGTTCAAAGGGGATGATGACGACGGACATAGTGCTCAGATGCCCCACCTCGCGGGCAAACGAAAGGGCGGCCGGGTTTCCCCGACCGCCCCTCGAAAGGCGTCGCCGATGACGGGCCGATCAGGCCTCGTCGTCCTGGTCGAACGACTGAACCGGACCCGAGTCCAGGCCCTTGGCGTCGACGTCGCGATCGACGAACTCGATCACAGCCATGGCGGCGTTGTCGCCGTGGCGGAAGCCGGCCTTCATGATGCGGATGTAGCCGCCGTTACGTTCGGCGTAGCGCGGGCCGATCGTGTCGAACAGCTTGCCGACCTGCGGCACGTCGCGCACGGCGCTGATGGCCTGACGACGAGCATGCAGATCGCCCTTCTTGGCCAGGGTCACCAGCTTCTCGACGAAGGGACGCAGTTCCTTCGCCTTGGGCAGGGTCGTCGTGATCTGCTCATGCTTGATCAGCGAGGCGGCCATGTTGGCGAACATGGCCTGGCGGTGGCTGACCGTGCGGCCGAGCTTGCGATAGGCGGCGCCGTGGCGCATCGGGGTCTCTCCTACTCAACCCGGTTTCCAGAAGACTGGACCTGGGCCTTTTCCTTCTAACCGCTCCGGTTGGCTCTAGGCCGGGGGCGGAGGGTTGAAACTTAGATCTGGTCGTCGAACTTCTTGGCCAGGTCTTCGATGTTTTCGGGCGGCCAGTTCGGCACATCCATGCCGAGCGACAGACCCATGGAGGTCAGGACCTCCTTGATCTCGTTCAACGACTTGCGGCCGAAGTTCGGGGTGCGAAGCATTTCGCCCTCGGTCTTCTGGATCAGGTCGCCGATATAGACGATGTTGTCGTTCTTCAGGCAGTTGGCCGAACGGACCGACAGCTCCAGCTCGTCCACCTTCTTCAGCAGGGCCGGGTTGAACGGCAGATCGGGCTTGCCGTCGGCGGCCTCGACGGCCTTCTTCGGCTCTTCGAAGGTGATGAAGATCTGCAGTTGGTCCTGGAGGATGCGCGAGGCGTAGGCCACGGCGTCGACCGGGGTCACGGCGCCGTTGGTTTCGACCTCCATGATCAGCTTGTCGTAGTTCAGCGACTGGCCCTGACGGGTCGGCTCGACGCGATAGGCGACGCGCTTGACCGGCGAATACAGGGCGTCGACCGCGATCAGGCCGATCGGGGCGTCTTCCGGGCGGTTGAACTCGGCGGCCACATAACCCTTGCCGTTCTGCACGGTCAGCTCCATGCGGATCGAGGCGCCGTCGTCCAGGGTGCAGATGACGTGATCGGGGTTCAAAACCTCGATGTCGGCCGGAACGTCGATCTGGCCGGCGGTGACCGGACCAGGCCCCGTGGCCTTCAGCGTCATGCGCTTGGGACCTTCGGCATGCAGGCGCAGGGCCAGTTGCTTGATGTTCAGAACGATGTCGACCACGTCCTCGCGCACGCCTTCCAGCGACGAGAATTCATGGACCACGCCGTCGATCTGGATGGCCGTGACCGCGGCGCCTTGCAGCGACGACAGCAGCACGCGGCGCAGGGCGTTGCCGAGCGTCACACCGAAGCCGCGCTCCAGAGGCTCGGCCACCAGACGCGCCTTGCGTTGGGCGTCGGAACCGATCTCGATCTGCGGCTTCTCGGGACGGATCAGCTCTTGCCAGTTACGTTCGATCATAGGTGTCCCTCGAAACGGGTTTCGCCGGTTCCCCTCGCCTCGTCAGACGAAGGCGGAACCGGCGCGGAATAGGGTAGTCGACGACGACGCGATTAGACGCGGCGGCGCTTGGGCGGGCGGCAGCCGTTGTGCGGCATCGGCGTGACGTCGCGGATGGTCGTGATGGTCAGACCGACGGCTTGCAGGGCGCGCAGGGCCGACTCACGGCCCGAACCGGGACCCGAGACGTTGACTTCCAACGTCTTCAGACCGTGCTCCTGGGCCTTCTTGCCGGCGTCTTCGGCGGCCATCTGGGCGGCATAGGGGGTCGACTTGCGCGAACCCTTGAAGCCCATGTGACCAGCCGACGACCAGGAAATCGCATTCCCCTGGGCGTCCGTGATCGTGATCATGGTGTTGTTGAACGACGCATTCACGTGGGCGACGCCCGAGGTGATGTTCTTGCGTTCGCGGCGCTTAACGCGACCCGGTTCCTTGGCCATGGCTATGTCTTACTTCTTCTTGCCGGCGATCGGCTTGGCGGGACCCTTGCGGGTGCGGGCGTTGGTGTGGGTGCGCTGACCGCGGACCGGCAGGCCCTTGCGGTGACGCAGGCCGCGGTAGCAGGCCAGGTCCATCAGACGCTTGATGTTCATCGAGGTCTCGCGACGCAGGTCGCCCTCGACGGTGTGATCCTTGTCGATGGTCTCGCGGATTTGCAGGACCTCGGCGTCGGTCAGTTGGTTGACGCGACGGGCAGGCTCGATGCCGACCTTGGTGGTGATGTCCTTGGCGGCGGCCGGGCCGATGCCGTGGATATACTGCAACGCGATTTCGACGCGCTTGTTGGTCGGGATGTTGACGCCAGCGATACGGGCCACGAAAATCTCCAGGTTCGCAGACGCAACAAACGCTCCGGTCAACAGACCAGGAGCGTGGGCGCCCTTCGCGGAAGCGCGCCTTATACAGGGGATTCACCGCACGTCAACGCCTGTGGAAGCGGCGCCCCGCCGCCTCAGGTCGCTTGTGCGCCCAGCCTGCCCTGCAACCAGCTCCGCCAGTCGGCGCTCAGGGCGTCGACGGTCGCGGGCAGACCCAGACCCGCCCCCTCGCCCGCCAGCCAGGTCTCGAAGGCCGCACCGGAGCCAAAGGCTTTGCCCAGGCGTCCGAACACGGCCGGATCGCCCGACTTCTCGGCCAGATAGTCGGCGAACATCCGGGCCTGAAGGCCGTACAGCAGCGGCGCGGGCATGGCCCGGGTTCCGCCTGGACCGCCGCCAGGACCGCCGAACATCATCGGCCCGCCGCCGCCCGAGCCGCCGGGGCCGCCGGGGCCGCCCATCATCATGCGCACGGGTCCGCCGCCCGCGCCGGGACCGCCCGGCCCGCCGCCCATGGCCCGCATCGGATGCTCGGCGGACAGGAAGGCGGGCAGGTCCGCCAATCTGACGGCGTCGGTCTTTGGCGCCATGCGGTGACGCCCGGACCAGATCTCGGCGAACTGGGCGCGCTTGTCGTCGGCCATGGCCTGGGTTTCCAGCAACTGGCCCGCGATCTCGTCCATCCAGTCCGGGCCAGGCGAGGCGTGGCGCGCCTCAGGCTCGGGCGCGACATCCGGCCAGAAGGCGCGAGCGTACCAACCGACCCCGAGCTGACGCGGAATGGCGCCGGCCTCATTGGCGGCCATGGCCTCGGGCGTATGACGTTCGCGCATACGGGCCAGGGGCTGTTCCAGCGCCTGATCGATCTGTTCGTCCGACATTCCGTTCATCGCCATCATTTCCTGAAAGCGACTGCGCAGGGCGCCGACCTCGGCGTTGATCTGGGCCTGGCGCAGCCGCCAGGGCACGACGATGGCGAACCCGGCGGCCTTCAGGGCGTCGGCGCGGTCTTCTCGACCCGTGGCGCCGGTCTCGGAGACGACATAACGGCTCGGATCGGCGCCGAAGTCGGCCTTGAACGCCTCTTCTCCCCGGCGCGCATAACCCAACAGCTCGGTCGCCCGATCCTGGGTGAAGGCCAGGGCGACGCCGTGTTCCGATTCCGCGCAGGGACGGCCGGGCACGGCGGCGCGGGCCGCGTCGCACAGCGGCCCCGCCTGGGCGGCGGAGGCGGTCGAGATCAGGGCCAGGGCGATCAGACTGGTTTGAATGCGCATACGCGTCCTCGTGAAGCCTGGGTCCAGTTTCATCAGGCGATCTTGCCGTCGTGTTTCGCCATCGTAACAGACTCAGCCGCCGGGCACGCCTCGGCCGAAGGCCACGCCCACCGTCACCTCGGCGTCAGGCACGGGGCGGCGGTCGCGAACGGGCGGGCGGAACCGAAAGGTGGTTTCGGCCACCTGAACCCCCGCCGCGCCGAATCCCTGGCCCGACGGCGTCTCGCGCAGGATACGGCACGCCTCCAGTCTTTGATCCAGGCGCACGCGACAGCGCAGCTCGACCTGGCCGTCCATGCGCGCGGCGCGGGCGGCGGGCGGATAGCGGGCGATGATCTCCTGTCGGCTGGGACCGCGCACGAACTGGGCGCGGCCGCCGACGCCGGGACCGTCGCCGTCGCCGGACCCCGCGCCGGTTCCCGCGCCTTGTTGACCCTGTCCGGGACCCGGAGCCGGGCTTTCCGTCGGGCCGACGCCGATGACGGCCGGTTGCTCGGGCGCCGGGCGCGGCGGGGCCGCGATCTCGGGCGGGCGGGTCGGGCTGGGCGTCGGCCGGACAACCGACGGCGCGGACGGCCGCCCTCCCCCATCGCTGGACGAGGGCTTCGCCACAGGCGGCGGAGGCGGAGGCGGCGGCAGGAAGGGCTGCAACACGATGACGTTCAGCGGCGGCGGCAGGATCGGCGGAGGGACGCTCGACCGAACCCGCGCCACCCCCCAGGCCAGGCCCAGGTGCGCCGCGACCACGATGACCGCCAGGCCGATCCAGCGCAGACGTCGACGGTTTAGGATCGGCCTTTCAGGATTCACGCGCATCTCCGCCCGACATCATCAGACAGCACAACGCCTGACTATGCGAACGGCTCAGCAGTGCCAGCAAGCCTCGGCGCCGATGGGGCTGCCCGGCGGGGTCGGCGGGTCGAACCGTTCGCCCGACAGCACCTGATCCAGGCGTTCCCGGTCGGCCAGCAGAGCGCCCAGCCAACGGTCGTGCGCCCGCTGGACGGTATCCGCCGCCGTCGAGGCGCGCAGACGGGCGCCCAGGGTCTCCAGCCGAGCCGAAACCAGGGCGGCGGCGGTCGGCGACAGAGTCGCGCCGCGCGCGACCTCGGCCAGCGACAGGACGGTGCGCGCCTGGACGCGGCGCGCGGCCTCGGCGGCGGCAGGCGACGCGGGGCGGAAGACCCCGGTCACGACCGCGTCCAGCACCTCGGCCAGGGTCAGATTGCCCGATCCCCGCGCGCCGCCATCGACCAGTCGATTCAGCCTTTGGGGGGCGAACAGGGCGTCCAGCGTCACGTCGGCGGCCACCTCGGCCGCCGCGCCCGCATCGAACGGGCGGCCGGTTCGGGCCTGCATCAGTTCGATCGAGGACTGGGCGTCGTTGTCGCCCGACTGCTGGGCGTCCAGCAACGCCACCAGCGACGGCGTCAAGGTCAGCGCCGCCGGGTCCAGGGTGGCGATCAGGGCGGCCAGGGCCGCGCGCTGGTCGGCGGCGGGCACGGGCGCGGCGACCTGGCGACCGGTCCCGGCGACCGGATAGCCGTAGTCGACGCCGCCGATCAGCTTGGCGGCCGCATCGAACTGATAGCGGTGATACAGCCAGATCGGGACCAGTCGCCGGCGCAGGTCATTGACCGGCAGACCCGGCGACAGATTGTCCAGGCCGAAACGGTTCAGGGCGATGCGTCGCACCTGCATCAGGTGTTTCAGTTCGGCGACCGGATCGGCGCCGTTGTCCCACAGACTGCCCCAGGGCTGGGCGTCGGAGGCCGAGCGGGCGTCGGCGTCAGAGACGAACCGCAGACGCGCCGCGCCCTCGGCGGTTCGACGCTCACGTTCGGCGGGAGACGCATCGCCGTACAGCCAGTCGATGGCGAACCGGTCCCAGTCGCCCACGCCGACGCCATAGGCGTGCGAGAAGTCCATGCGGTCGCCGTCCAGTTCGATCACCGGCACCGGATAGTCCATCACCGAGGCGCGATCCTGGGTCGAAGCGGCGAAATTGTGCAGCAGGCCGATGGCGTGGCCGACCTCGTGCGCCGACAACTGGCGCATCCGGGCCAGGGCGATGCGTTGCGGATCGTCCTGGGCGCCCGTGCCGGTGCGCGCCGCGCCGGTCAGCCCCTCGAAGATCAGCATATCCTGGCGCACGCGCAGCGACCCCAGCAGGACCGACCCCTTGACGATCTCGCCGGTGCGCGGATCGACCACGCTCTGACCGTAGGACCAACTGCGGGTCGAGCGATTGACCCAGTTGATGACGTTGTAGCGGGCGTCCAGCGGGTCGATTCCTTCGGGCAGGACCTCGACCCGGAAGGCGTCGACATAGCCCGCGCGGTCGAACGCTTCGGCCCACCAGCGCGCGCCCTCGACCAGGGCGCTGCGGATCGGCTCCGGCGCGGCGCGATCGACGTAGAAGACGATCGGCCTGACCACGGTCGAGCGGGCGGCCGTCGGGTCTGTCTTCACCAGACGGAACCGGTGGGCCAGCCGCTGCACCACGGGTTCGTCCAGCGGCGCCGAGAAGTCATAGAACAGCGAGTTCATCGCCCCGGTGCGCGGGTCGAACCGGCGCGCCTGATAGCCGTCGTCCGGCAGGCGGATGAAGGAGTGGCGCACGGTGAAGGTGATCAGGCGGGCGTCCGGCGCGATGCGGCTGACCTCGCCGCCTGGCTGATCGACGGCGAAGGTCAGCCGGGCCTCCAGCTCGACGTTGTCGGGAAAGGCGCGGGCGGCGGCGGGGTCGACCAGGGTCAGATCGGCGACGGGACGCAACGTCCCCTGCCCCGCCCCGCGCAAACCTTCGACCAGGCCGTGGGCGTCGCGGGTCAGAAAGCCAGCCAGATCGACCACGGCGCCGCCGCCCGGCAGGGTCTCGACCGGTTCGCCGGCCCAGACGGTGGAGGTCAGGAAGGCGTCACGCGCGGCGGCCTGTTCGTCGGCTCCGCCAGCGGACGCGCGATACTGCACATTCTCGAACTCGGCCACGATCTTCTTGCCGACCTTGCGGAAGACCAGGATCTGGGTCGGGCCGATCTGGGCGCGGTCCTGTCCGGTGACGGCCGAGCCGACGCCGGTCTTCAAGGCCGTGTGGTGGATGACGCGGGCCATGACCCCGTCGGCGCCCGGCGCGGGCAGCTCCATCAGCACGCGCCCGCCCGCCGTATCGACGCGGATCGGCAAAAGACCGTCTATGCGTTGGGGGGCGACGATCGCGGGCGCGGACGCGGGATCGACGCTGCTGGCCGTCGCCATCGTGGCGCAACCGCCCAGGGTCAGGATCATCACGGCCGTCGCCGCCGTGGTCGTCAAACGCATCGCACACCCCCCCTCGGACCCAACGGATAAGGGCGGACAGTCAGGAGCGCGTCAACCCGGCCCACGCCGGGACGGACGATCAGACCAGGGCGGCGTCGATGGCCGAGGCCACGGTTTCGATCGCGCCCATGCCGTCGACCTCGGTCAGCTTGCCCTGCGCTTCGTAATAGGGAAGCAGCGGCGCGGTCTGGCGGTTGTAGGCGTCCAGGCGGACCTTGAATGAGGCGGGGTTGTCGTCGGGACGGCCCTGTTCGGCGAACCGCTTGGCGATACGCTCGGTCAGAGCGGCGTCGTCGACCTTCAGTCGGACGACGGCGTCGATGCGGGCGCCGCGACGCGCCAGCATGGCGTCCAGCGCCTCGGCCTGGGCCACGGTGCGCGGGAAACCGTCGAAGATGGCGCCGCCAGCGGTCTCGGCCTCGGTCAGACGGGCCTCGATCAGGGCGATGACGATCTCGTCGGTGACCAGATCGCCGCGCGCCAGCACGTCCTTGACCTTCAGCCCCAGCTCCGAGCCGGAGGCGATGGCGGCGCGCAGCATATCCCCGGTCGACAACTGGACCATGCCGCGCTGCTCGACCAGGCGCTTGGCCTGGGTGCCCTTGCCCGCCGCAGGCGGGCCGAACAGGATCAGGTTCACGCCCCGCCCTCCCCTAAGCGACGCTGATCAGCGACGAACCGGCGCGACGGCCCGGCCACGGCCGCGCAGTTTCGCCTTCTTGATCAGACCCTCATACTGGTGCGCCAGCAGGTGGGACTGGATCTGGGCCACGGTGTCCATGGTCACCGAGACGACGATCAGGATCGAGGTGCCGCCGAAATACAGGCTGTTGCCGAAGTTGGCGACGATGATCTCGGGCAGCAGACAGACGGCGGTGATGTAGGCCGCGCCGATCACCGTCAGACGGGTCAGGACATAGTCCAGATACTCGGCCGTGCGCTTGCCGGGACGAATGCCGGGCAGGAAGCCGCCGTATTTGCGCAGGTTCTCGGCCGTGTCCTCGGGATTGAAGGTGATCGAGGTATAGAAGAAGCAGAAGAAGACGATCAGCACGGCGTACAGGGCCGTGAACAGCGGCTGGCCGTGCTGAAGCTGACCGGTCACCAGCGGCAGCCAGCTCATCCAGTCCGGCAGGTTCGCATTAGCCGTCATCTGAGCGACCGTGGCCGGCAGCAGCAGCAGCGACGAGGCGAAGATCGGCGGAATGACCCCGGCGGTGTTCACCTTCAGCGGCAGGAACGAACGCTCCCCTCCAGCCATGCGGTTGCCTTCCTGGCGTTTCGGATACTGGATCAGCAGCCGACGCTGGGCGCGCTCCATGAAGACGATGAAGACGACCACGGCGGTCATCATGACCACGATGAACAACAGGGCGAAGGCCGACATCTGTCCCTGTTGGGCCAGGCCCAGCAGACGCGCCACCGTGCCCGGCAGAACCGCCACGATGCCCGCGAAGATGATCAGCGAAATACCGTTGCCGACGCCGCGCGCGGTGACCTGCTCGCCCAGCCACATCAGGAACATGGTGCCGCCCGTCAGGGTGACCACGGTCGAGATCAGGAAGAAGACGCCCGGATTGTCGACCATGCCCTGACTGTTGTTCAGGCCCACGGCGATGCCGAAGGACTGGGCCAGCGCCAGGAACACCGTCAGATAGCGGGTGTACTGGTTCAGTTGCTTGCGGCCGCTTTCGCCGCCTTCCTTGCGCAGCTTCTCCCACGGCGGATACACGGCGGCCATGAGCTGCACGATGATCGAGGCCGAGATGTACGGCATCACGTTCAGCGCGAAGACGGCCATCCGCTCGACCGCGCCGCCCGAGAACATGTTGAACATGTCCAGGATGCCGCGCTGGCCGTCCGGATTCTGGAAAAACTGCAGGAAGGCTGCGGAATTGATGCCCGGGATCGGGACATAGGTGCCGATCCGATAGACCAGCAGAGCGCCCAGCGTGAACAGCAGACGCTTGTGCAGCTCGGTCGCCTTGGCGAACGAGCCGATATTCATGTTTGCTGCGAGTTGTTCGGCGGCCGAAGCCATGTGTCTAAACCCCGACTGTCAGAACGCGGCCCAAGGGACGCGAGTCCGGCCCAGGCGTTCAGATAGGCGAAGGGCGCCCCCGTGGCGAGGGCGCCCTTCGATCTTATTTCGCGGCCGTGCGCTTGGCGCGGGCGGAGACCTTGTTGGCGTCGCCCTTGGGGGCCTTCGGCGCCGGAACCTTGCCCTTGGCGGCGTTACGCTTTTCGATGCGGGCGGCGGCCTTGGCCTCGGCCTCGATGCGCTGCTGCGTCACCGAACCGCCAGCCGCCTCGACGGCCTTGATCGCGCCGGCCGAGGCCGACCAGACGACCAGGTTCAGCTTGCCCTTGATCTCGCCGGCGCCCAGCAGACGCACGCCGTCCTTGACGCGACGGATCACGCCGGCGGCCACCAGGGCCTCGCCGTTGATCTCGCCCTTGATGTCCAGCTTCTTGGCGTCGATGGCGTCTTGCAGACGCCACAGGTTCACTTCCGCCAGCTTCAGCGCGTTCGGATTGTTGAAGCCGCGCTTGGGCATGCGCATGTACAGCGGCATCTGGCCGCCTTCGAAGCCGCCGATGGCGACGCCCGAACGGGACTTCTGACCCTTGACGCCGCGGCCCGAGGTCTTGCCCTTGCCCGAGCCGGGACCCCGGCCGACGCGCATGCGCTTCTTGTGGGCGCCTTCGTTGTCGCGGATTTCATTCAGTTTCATATGCCTGATCCTTTCGGGTGCTAGCGCCTGACTGGGCCAGACTCGGCGTTGATTTTGGCGAGGAGTGCTAGTGAGCAAAAAGTGAGCGAACAGCAAGCCCTACGCTCACCACTCGCTCACCAACACTTCATCATTCGGACCGGGCGGAACGCCCGGAACGTCTTACTTCTCGACCACTTCGACCATGTGGGCGACCTTGGCGATCATGCCGCGCACGGAGGGGGTATCCTCCAGGGTCGACTCACGACCCACGCGGTTCAGGCCCAGGCCGGCCAGGGTGGCGCGTTGATCCGACTTGCGACGGATCGGGCTGCCGGTCTGGCGCACGGTGACGGTGGCGGTGTCTTTCTTGGCCATGTCTTAGGACTCCACGGCTTCGGGCGACGAAGCGCCGTCATTGCGGCGGCCCATCAGGTCCGAGACCTTCTTGCCGCGCTTGGAGGCGATCTGACGCGGCGACGACTGGACCTTAAGAGCCTCGAAGGTGGCGCGCACCATGTTGTAGGGGTTCGACGAACCCGTCGACTTGCCCACCACGTCCTGGACGCCCAGGGTTTCCAGCACGGCGCGCATCGGACCGCCGGCGATGACGCCGGTGCCCGGAGGGGCCGCACGCATCATGATCTTGCCGGCGCCCCAACGGCCGTTGCCGTCGTGGTGCAGGGTGCGGTTCTCGCGCAGCGGAACCTTGATCATGGTCTTCTTGGCTTCTTCGGTCGCCTTGCGGATGGCTTCCGGCACTTCGCGCGCCTTGCCGTGACCGAAGCCGACGCGGCCCTTGCCGTCGCCGACGACCATCAGGGCCGCGAACGAGAACCGGCGGCCGCCTTTGACGGTCGCGGCGACGCGGTTGATGTGCACCAGCTTCTCGACGATGTCCGATTCCGGACCCTCGACGGCGGGAGCGTTGCGGTTGTCACGACGATTGCGATCGCCGCCGCCGCGTTGGGGTTGTTGCGCCATCTGTCGCGTCCCTTAGAAGTTCAGGCCGGCTTCACGCGCGGCTTCCGCCAGCGCCTTCACCCGTCCGTGATAGATGTAGCCGCCGCGGTCGAAGACGACGTCCTTGACGCCCTTCTCCATGGCGCGTTCGGCGATCAGCTTGCCGATCTTGGCGGCGGCCGCGACGTCCGAACCCTTGGACCCCTTGCCGCCTTCCAGCGACGAGGCCGAAGCGATCGTGACGCCCTGGGCGTCGTCGATGATCTGGGCCGAGATGTTCTTGTCCGACCGATTGACCGACAGGCGCAGACGACCGTTGGCGACGGCCTTCAGGCGGCGACGGGTGCGCTCGGCGCGGCGCTTGGCTTGCTGTTGAAGAGAGAGAGCCATGACTTACTTCTTCTTGCCTTCCTTGCGACGCACGGTCTCGCCGGCGTAGCGGACGCCCTTGCCCTTGTACGGCTCGGGCGGACGCAGCTTGCGGATGACGGCGGCGATCTGACCGACGGCCTGTTTATCGGCGCCCGAGATCTTGATCTCAGTCTGCTTGGGCGTGGCGAACGACACGCCAGCCGGGGGCTGGATGTCGACGTCGTGCGAGAAGCCGAGCTGCAACGACAGGGCGTCGCCCTTCATCGCGGCGCGGTAACCCACGCCGACCAGTTCGAGGGTCTTCTCGAAGCCGGTGGTGACGCCGGTGACCATGTTGTCGACCAGGGTGCGCGACAGGCCCCACATGGCGCGAGCGCGCGGCGTGTCCGAACGCGGGATCAGGGACAGCTCTTCGCCTTCCTGCTTGACCTCGATCTCTTCGGCCACGGTCCAGGAGCGCTCGCCCTTGGGACCCTTGACGGTGACGGTCTGGCCGTCGAGCGTGACGGTCACGCCCTTCGGCACGGTGATGGTTTTCTTGCCGATACGGGACATATCAGTAGACCCTGCACAGGACTTCGCCGCCGACATTGGCGTCGCGAGCGGCGGCGTCGGACATGACGCCCTTCGAAGTCGAAAGGATCGAGATGCCGAGGCCGTTCTTGATCGGCTTCAGGTCGCCGATGGCCGAATAGACGCGACGGCCGGGCTTCGACACGCGGCTGATCTCGGCGATCACCGGACGGCCGTCGAAATACTTCAGCTCGATCTGGAACTGCGGAAATTCGCCCGGGTTCTGAACCAGGCTGTAGCCGCGGATGTAGCCTTCGTCTTGCAGCACGTCGAGGACGCGCTGGCGCAGACGCGAGGCCGGGGTCAGCACCGTGGAACGACGACGCTGGGCCGCGTTCTTGATGCGCGCGATCATATCGCTGAGGGGATCGTTGATCATCATGACTGTATGCCTCCCCTTACCAGCTCGACTTCGTCAGGCCGGGGATCTGGCCCAGGTTGCCCAGTTCGCGCAGGGCGATCCGGCTCATCTTGAGCTTGCGATAGTAGGCGCGCGGGCGCCCGGTGACCTCGCAGCGGTTGCGAATGCGCGTCGGGGCCGAGTTGCGCGGCAGGGCGGCCAGCTTCAGGCGCGCATCGAAGCGCTCCTCCAGCGGCAGGCTCTCGTCGTTGGCGATCGCCTTCAGCGCGGCGCGCTTGTCGGCGAACTTGGCGACCAGGGCCTTGACCCGGTTGTTGCGGTTGACGGCGGACTTCTTAGCCATAGTGCTCTTTCCTTCCCGCTCAGTTCACGAACGGGAACTTGAACTCGGCGAGAAGGGCCTTGGCCTCCTCGTCGGTCTTGGCCGTGGTGCAGACGACGATGTCCATGCCCCACATCTGGTCGATCTGGTCGTAGTTGATCTCCGGGAACACGATGTGCTCCTTCAGACCGGTGGCGTAGTTGCCGCGACCGTCGAACGACGTGCCCTTCAGGCCCCGGAAGTCCTTCACGCGCGGCAGGGCGATGGTGATGAACCGGTCCAGGAACTCGTACATCTGGTCGCCGCGCAGGGTGACCTTGCCGCCGATGACCATGCCTTCACGCAGCTTGAAGCCGGCGATCGAGTTGCGGGCCTTGGTCGGCACGGCCTTCTGGCCGGCGATGGCGGTCAGATCCTTGAGGGCGGCGGTCGCCTTCTTGGAATCGGCCACGGCCTCGCCCACGCCCATGTTCAGGACGATCTTGTCCAGCTTGGGCACCTGCATCTCATTGGTGTAGCCGAACTTTTCCTTCATCACGCCGCGAATGCGGGCCTGATAGTCGGACTTCAGCCGGGGAGTGTATTTCTCGGTAGCCATCAGATGACGTCTCCCGTCGTTTTGGCGACGCGGACCTTCCTGTCGCCGTCGATGCGGAAGCCGACGCGGGTCGCCTTGCCGTTGGCGTCGGCGATCGCGACGTTCGACAGGTGGATCGACGCTTCCTTGTTCTTGATGCCGCCCTGGGGGTCGGCCTGGGTCGGGCGCGTGTGACGCTGAACCATGTTCAGGCCCTCAACCAGGACGCGGTTCTCGGCGGGGAGGACCTTCAGGACATTGCCGGTGCGGCCCTTGTCCTTGCCGGTCAGCAAGACGACCTTGTCGCCCTTCTTGATCTTGGCGGCCATGGTTACAGGACCTCCGGGGCCAGCGAGATGATCTTCATGTGGTTCTTGGCGCGCAGTTCACGCGGAACCGGGCCGAAGATGCGCGTGCCGACCGGCTCGTTCTGCTTGTTGACGATGACGGCGGCCGACTTGTCGAAACGGATGACCGAGCCGTCCTTGCGCTGGATGTCCTTGGCGGTGCGCACGACGATGGCGCGCACGACGTCGCCCTTCTTCACGCGGCCGCGCGGAATGGCTTCCTTCACCGAGGCGACGATGGTGTCGCCCACCGAGGCGTAGCGGCGCTTGGAGCCGCCCAACACCTTGATGCACATGACCCGGCGAGCGCCCGAATTGTCGGCCACCTCCAGGTTAGTTTGCATCTGGATCATGGGATCCGATCCTTCTTCTTACGAAGCCGAGGCGGTGGAAAGGACTTCCCAACGCTTCAGCTTGGACTTGGGGGCGCACTCGACGATGCGGGCCACGTCGCCGACCTTCAGCGCGTTGCCTTCGTCGTGGGCGTGGTACTTCTTGGACAGACGCACGGTCTTTTTCAGGACCGGGTGCAGCAGGGTGCGTTCGACCTTGACGACGACGGTCTTGTCGCCCTTGTCGGACACGACCACGCCTTCCAGAATTCGCTTGGGCATATTCGTGTCTCCTTAGGCGGACGCGCGCTGCTTCTCGCGCAGCAGCGACGAGATGCGGGCGATGTCCTTGCGCACTTCCGAAACGCGATGGGTCTTCTCCATCTGGCCGGTGGCGGCCTGGAAGCGCAGGTTGAACTGTTCCTTTTTCAGGGACAGGAGCTGGTCGCCCAGTTGGTCGGTCGTCATGGACCGCAGGTCGGCGATCTTGGTCATGCCGCGTGCTCCGTGATGATGCCGGCGTCGAGGCGGGTGACCACCTTGGTGCGGACCGGCAGCTTGGCCGCGCCCAGACGCAGGGCCTCGCGGGCCACGTCGTCCGGCACGCCGTCGATTTCGAACATGATGCGGCCCGGAGCCACGCGAGCGGCCCAGTGATCCACGGCGCCCTTGCCCTTGCCCATGCGGACTTCGGCCGGCTTGCCGGTGACCGGCAGGTCGGGGAACACGCGGATCCACACCCGGCCCTGACGCTTCATCTGGCGAGTGATCGCGCGGCGGGCCGCCTCGATCTGACGCGCAGTGATGCGTTCCGGCTCCATGGTCTTCAGGCCATAGGCGCCGAAGTTCAGCGAGAAGCCGCCCTTGGCCGAGCCGTGAATGCGGCCCTTGAAGGCCTTGCGGTACTTGGTCTTCTTCGGTTGCAGCATGACTTAGTTCTCACCACCACGGCCGCGGTCGCGGCGCGGGCCGCGATCGCCGCGGGGACCGCCGCGCTCACGGCCTTCGTTGGACGAAGGACCCGAGGCTTCAGCAGCCCAACGCTTGTCCTGGGCCATCGGATCGTGCTCCAGCACTTCGCCTTTGAAGACCCAGACCTTGATGCCGATGATGCCGTAGGTCGTCTTGGCTTCGTAGAAGCCGTAGTCGATGTCGGCGCGCAGGGTGTGCAGCGGCACGCGGCCTTCGCGGTACCATTCCATGCGGGCGATCTCGGCGCCGCCCAGGCGACCCGAAACATTGATCCGAACACCCTTGGCGCCCAGACGCATGGCCGACTGCATGGCGCGCTTCATGGCGCGACGGAAGGCGATGCGGCGTTCCAGTTGCTGGGCGATGCCCTCGGCGATCAACTGGGCGTCGGTTTCCGGCTTGCGGACCTCGACGATGTTCAGGTGAACCTCGCCTTCGGTGCGGGCCGCGATGTCCTTGCGCAGCTTCTCGATGTCGGCGCCCTTCTTGCCGATCACGACGCCCGGACGGGCGGCGTAGATCGTGACGCGGCACTTCTTGTGCGGACGCTCGATGATGATGCGCGACACGCCGGCCCCGGCCAGACGCTCTTTCAGCCAGGCGCGCAGCTTCAGGTCCTGGTGCAGCAGACGGGCGTAATCGGCCCCGCCGGCATACCAGCGGCTGTCCCAGGTGCGGTTCACGCCGAGGCGGAAACCGATCGGATTGATTTTCTGACCCATCAGGCGGCCTCGCCGGCTTCACGGACCACGATGGTGATCTCGCTGAACGGTTTCAGGATGCGCGAAGAGCGACCGCGAGCGCGGCTCGCGAAACGCTTCATCACCAGGTTCTTGCCCACGAAGGCCTCGGCCACGACCAGGGTGTCGATGTCGAGGTTGTGGTTGTTCTCGGCGTTCGAGACGGCCGAATACAGCGCCTTGCGCACGTCGATGGCGATGCGCTTGCGGCTGAATTCCAGCTCGTTCAGAGCCTTCTGCACCGGCAGGCCGCGGATCGAGGCGGCCACCAGGTTCAGCTTCTGCGGGCTGATGCGGACGTTGGTCACCTTGGCGCGAGCTTCGGTGGCGCCGACGCGACGGGCGTTCTTGGTCTGGGCCATCGGTTACTTCCTCTTGGCCTTCTTGTCTGCCGCGTGGCCCGGGAAGTTCCGGGTCGGGGCGAACTCGCCGAACTTCATGCCGACCATTTCTTCGGAGACCGACACCGGCACGTGCTTCTGGCCGTTGTGGACCCCGAAGGTCAGGCCGACGAACTGCGGCAGGATGGTGGAGCGACGCGACCAGGTCTTGATCACGTCCTTGCGGCCCGACGTCGAAGCGGCGTCGGCCTTCTTGAGCAGGTACCCGTCGACGAACGGGCCTTTCCAGGAGGAGCGGGCCATATCTTAGCGAGCCTTCTTCACGTGGCGGGTACGGATGATGAACTTGTCCGTCGCCTTGTTCTTGCGGGTGCGGGTGCCCTTGGTGTCCTTGCCCCACGGCGTAACCGGGGTGCGACCGCCAGAGGTCCGGCCTTCACCACCACCGTGCGGGTGGTCGATCGGGTTCATGGCGACGCCGCGGACGTGCGGGCGGAAGCCCATGTGACGCTTGCGGCCGGCCTTGCCCAGGTTCTGGTTCATGTGGTCGGGGTTCGACACCGCGCCCACCGTGGCCATGCAGCCGTCCAGGACCATGCGCAGCTCGCCCGAGCCGAGACGGATCTGGGCGTAGCCCTGATCGCGGCCGACCAGTTGAGCGTAGGCGCCGGCCGAACGGGCCAACTGAGCGCCCTTGCCCGGCTTCATCTCCACATTGTGGATGATGGTGCCGACCGGCATCGAGCGCAGCGGCATGGCGTTGCCCGGCTTCACATCGACCTTTTCGCCAGCCACGACGGTGTCGCCGGCCTTAAGGCGCTGGGGCGCAATGATGTAGGTCTTCTCGCCGTCGGCGTAGGTCACCAGGGCGATGAAGGCGGTGCGGTTCGGGTCGTATTCCAGACGCTCGACCGTGCCGATGGCGTCGAACTTGCGACGCTTGAAGTCGATCTTGCGATACAGGGTCTTGGCGCCGCCGCCGCGGAAGCGAACAGCGACACGGCCGCCCTGGCCGCGACCGCCCGACTTGGTCAGGCCCTCGACGAGCGACTTCTCCGGGCGGCCCTTGTGCAGCTCGGAACGGTCGACCAGCACCAGGGCGCGGCGGCCCGGCGACGTCGGATTGTAAGTCTTCAGAGCCATCGGATCAAAGCCCCGTGGTGACGTCGATCGACTGGCCCTCGGCCAGCGTCACGATCGCTTTCTTGATGTCGACGCGGCGACCCAGGATGCCCCGGAACCGCTTGGTCTTGCCCTTTTGAACCAGGGTGTTGACCTTGACGACGTTGACCTTGAACAGGCTTTCGACCGCCGCGGCGATCTCGTCCTTGGAGGCCGTTTCGGCCACGCGGAAGACAACCTTGTTCTGCTCCGACAGGATCGTGGACTTCTCGGTGATCACCGGAGCCAGGATGGTGTCGTAATGCTTGGCGGTGGGTTGCGCGCCGGCCATCACGCGGCCTCCTTCTTGGCGAAGCGGGCCTCGATCGCCTCGACGGCGGCCTTGGTCAGCACCAGCTTGTCGGCCCGCAGGATGTCATAGACGTTCAGGCCGGCGTTCGGCAGCACGTCGATGTGCGGGATGTTGCGAGCGGCCAGGCCGAAGTTCGTATCGACTTCCGGGCCGGCGATGATCAGGGCCTTGGTCCAGCCCAGCTTGCCGAACTGCTCGCGCAGGGCGGCGGTCTTGGCGTCCTTCACCGAGACGGTGTCGACCACGACCAGTTCACCGGCCTTGGCCTTGGACGACAGGGCGTGACGCAGGGCCAGGGCGCGGACCTTCTTCGGCAGCGAGAAGCCGTGATCGCGGACGATCGGGCCGAAGGCGCGCGAGCCGCCGACGAACTGCGGCGCACGGCGCGAACCGTGACGGGCGCCGCCGGTGCCCTTCTGCTTGTACATCTTCTTGCCCGTACGAGAATTCTCGTTGCGGGTTTGAACCTTGTGGGTGCCGGCGCGGCGCTTGGCCAACTGCCAGTTGACGTAACGGGCCAGCAGGTCGCCGCGGATGTCGGTGATGCCGAAGACGGCGTCCGACAGTTCAACGTCGCCCGAGGCCTTGCCGTCGAGTTTGATGACCGAGAGTTTCATTACGCTTCACCGCCTTCGGTCGCTTCGACAGCCGGAGCTTCTTCAGCGGGCGTCTCGGCGGCCGGTTGAGCCGCGGCCTTGTTCGACTTCACGCCGCCGGGGAACGGGGCGTCGGCCGGGCGGGCCTTCTTGATGGCGTCGCGAACCTTGACGTAGCTGCCGTCGTGACCCGGGACGGCGCCCTTGATCAGGATCAGGCCGCGCTCGGCGTCCACGCGGACGACGGTCAGGTTCTGGGTTGTGACGACTTCCTGGCCCAGGTGACCGGCCATCTTCTTGCCCGGGAACGTACGGCCCGGATCCTGACGGTTGCCGGTCGAGCCGTGCGAGCGATGGGACACCGACACGCCGTGCGTCGCACGCAGGCCGCCGAAGTTCCAGCGCTTCATGGCGCCGGCGAAGCCCTTGCCGATGGTCTCGCCCTGGATGTCCACCTTCTGGCCGACGATGAAGTGGTCGGCCGACAGTTCGGCGCCCACGTCCAGCAGACCGTCCGCATCGACGCGGAACTCGGTGACATAGGCCTTGGGTTCGACCTGCGCCTTGGCGAAGGTCTCACGCTGAGCCTTGTTGGTGTTCTTGGCCTTCTTGGTGCCCGCGCCCAGTTGCAGGGCGACGTAGCCGTCCCGCTCCTGAGTGCGTTGGCCGACGACCTGGCAGCCGTCTAGCTGGAGCACGGTGACCGGAACGTGCGCGCCGTCATCGGCGAACACGCGGGTCATGCCCAGCTTCTTGGCGATCACGCCCGTGCGCATCGGATCCCGCCTCTTTCTCGATTAAATCTTGATCTCGACGTCCACGCCGGCGGACAGGTCGAGCTTCATGAGCGCGTCCACGGTCTGCGGGGTGGGGTCGACGATGTCGAGCACGCGCTTGTGCGTGCGGATTTCAAACTGCTCGCGCGACTTCTTATCGACGTGCGGCGAGCGGTTCACGGTGAACTTTTCGATCAGGGTGGGCAGCGGGATCGGACCACGAACGGTCGCGCCCGTGCGCTTGGCGGTATTCACGATCTCGCGCGTCGAAAAGTCGAGGACGCGGTGATCGAAGGCCTTCAGCCTGATGCGGATGCTCTGATCCATATCGGTTGTTTTTCCCAAGCAGGCGAACCTGCGTCCCTGTGAACCATTTCAAAGACCGGAGGTCTTCAGGCGCTGAGGCCTTCAGAGTACGCACGTTTCGCAAAAACGATCGGCCCACGCGGTCGCCCGCGAAGGCCGTTGAAGTCCTGGGTCACTGCAAAGAACAGGGTCTCAGGTCGTTCCTGCGAACCGCGTCTGCGGATTGCTCCGCACAGCCGGTCCAACAAGAGTGGGGGCTTATGACGCTCGATTCCCCTTCCGTCAAGCGGCGAAAAAGCGGCGAACGCTCCGGCCTATTCGATCAGCCGCCCCGACGCCGGGTCCCAGTGCAACCGGGTCGTCGGACAGACCTGGTCCGGGCCGCACTCCGGCTGGGTCACGACCACCGCCGGCGTCCGCGACAGGTCCAGATAGGGAAAGCGTTCGGGCGGCGACACATAGGCCGGGACCGCCTGGCCCTCGTCGCGGCTCAGCCAGATCTCGAACCCCGGATAGGGCGCCTGGTCGCCGGGCCGGGCCTGACAGGGCGCAGGCCGTTCGACCGCCCAGTCGCGACGACCGTCGCCGTCCACGTCGGGCGTGTCATGTATGGCGGCGCGGCGGACCTCGAACCCGTCGTCGACATAGACGGACGGGCAGGTGGTGCGGGTCTTGAACCAGATGTCGGCCACGGCTTCGGGCGCATCAGGGTCGGGTCCCCGATCGGCCGAGGTGTCGATGGGTGAGAAGGTTCCGACCGGAACGATCGCCTCGCCGGCCCGGTTCGGCCGCTCCACCAGCCGTTTCAACGCCGGGTCCCAGGCATAGGCGAATCTACAGTCGCGGCCCGCGTCGCTGGAACAATAGGAATGATGCACCCAGGCCTCGATCCGGCTTTCGCCGTCGGCCTCATAGAAGGTCAGTTCGTGGGCCTGGTTGTCGAAGGCGCGGGTCAGCCCGTCATCGCCCAGGCTGACATAGACGATCTGGCTGCACCCGCCCGTGCCGCAAAATCCGCCGACCCCGACCGCCTCATAGTCGACCCGCCAGTCGGGACGGCCGTCATGGGTCACGTCCACGGCGCGAATCGCGCCCGCCGGAACCTGGATGACCAGGGGCGGCCGATTGGTCGGGTCGTCGCGGTCGAAGCTGTAGTCATTGATGTCGCGCAACACCATCCAGGCCAGGCCCTCGGGCGCCGCCTGGGCCATGGCCGACGTTGCCGTCGCCAGGGTCAGAGCCAGAACTGAAACCAGAACCGAGGCGCGCATCCCCTACCCTCCCGATGACCAACGGTCGCCAGCCTAGCACGATCCACGCTCCCGGCTCCCAACGGTTCCTGACGTGCGACAGGTCCCGACGGCGTCGCCGGGACCTGTTTGAAACACGGGTGCGCGGACCGGTTCTAGGGGTTGCCGATGGTGATGCGGCCGCCGCCCATGACGTTGCGCTCGACCGTGCCGCTGACCGAAGCGATGCGAACGTCGCCTCCGCCCATGACAGTGATCTCGGCCGTGGCGGCGGGACCGCGGAAGTCCACGTCTCCACCGCCCATGATATTGACCTCCAGGCGATCGGCGCGGCCGCCGCGAACCAGGATGTCCCCCGAACCGGCGACGCTGCTTTCGAAATTCCCGGTCACGGAGGCGATGTTCACATTGCCCGACCCGGCGATGGAGATTTCTGCGGCGCCCGTCGCGCCTACTGAAACGTCGCCGGACCCGGCCACCGATACTTCTAGGCTGCGCGACGCGCCGGCGCGCACATCGCCAGAACCGGCCACGCTGATATTGAGCGCCCCATCGACGTTGGCGATGGTCCAGCCGCCGCAACCGGCCGTGCCGACCTCGACGGACGTCGCGCCCCGGCCGATAGAGCCGAACACGGCGCCGCCAGCCTCGATCTTCACGGCCCTCGGCGTGCGAATGACGATCAGCGGCGCATCGGCGATTTCGATCCGACCGTGGCCGCGGACTTCGACCGAGGCGCCCTGTCCAGGCTGGGCCGCACGGGCCTGGCCGGCCTGGCAGTTTCGAACGCCTCCGCGACCCAGGTCGCCGTCGATGATGACGTCGCGGCCGCGACGGCTGACCTTGATCGCGGGCAGGCCGGACGCGCCCTGCTCGACCTCCACCGCCACATCGGCGCGATCTTCGATCACCACGGCCACGCGGCCCACGGCGTTCTTGATATGCACCTCTTCGGCCGAAGCGGGGGCGGCCAGGGCGGCGCAAGCCAGGGCGGCGGCGGCAGATGCGATAATCGCGGGCGTCTTCATGGTGGCTTCCTCTCCCAACAAGCGTTGGAAGCAGGGTGTGCGGAGCCGACGGCCGAGTCACTTTAAAAGGAGGTCATGACCTCGATTTAACCTGCGAACCGGGCAAACTCTCAGGCGGGCAAGGCGCCCGCCCCGTCCACGGCGCCGACGGTCGGTTCGAAATCCCGTTCGAAATCCTTCAACTTGCTCTTCAGGGCGCCCATGCGCCGCAGGGCCAGGGACGCGGCCCAGCGCGCAGCCAGCTCGCCCTGGCCCATGACTTCGGTCTGACGGGGCTTGGCGCCCCGACTGCGCAGCACCGCGTTGGTGTAGAGCGCGCCGTTGCGCATCCGCGACGACCAGGTCTGGAAATCCATCGACAGCGAGACGCAGAACCGGTCCAGGTTCTCCACCCGGTGCGGCGCATACAGCGGCCAGGTCAGGGCCTGACCCGGCTCCAGATCGATCACTGTCGCGTCGTTCTCGAAGGCCAGGGTGTAGGGCAGTTCCTCGGTCGTCTGACGGGCGACCACCTGCTCCATGGCGCGCTCGGGCAGGTGCGCCTCGTCGCCCGGATAGACGTAGATCCGCTTGCGTCCGCGCAGGTGGAACAGAACCACCCCCGCCGCGTCGAAATGATAGGGCACCCGCGCCGCTGGCGAAGACAGGATCAACTGACCGGCGTTGGTCACGGCCTTCATGCCGGGATAGCCCGCCTGGATCTTGCCGAACGCGGCCATGGCGTCGGCCCAGAATTCGGAAAGGACGCCGTCGACCCCGCGCAGATTGACCCACAGACGGCCCTGTTTGATCGCCTCCAGCAAATCCTCGCCCGAAAGCTTGCCGCGCGCGCCGGTGCGCAGACTGACCTGACCCTCGTCGTCGTAGTCGTACAGGTTGATGTCGAACAGGTCGGCCGGATAGCGGTCCAGCACCTCGGCCAGGTGGTCGTCCGTGCCCCATCCCTTCTGGATCAGGTCATGCGGATGAATGGCGGCCTGGGTGATCGGGCCGGAATAGCGGGTCTGACGGTCGGTCATGGTCATGGTCCGTGTCTGAGCTTTCACGCGGGGACGAAACGGCGGGTCAGGGCGGTGCGAGCGGCATGGGCGGCGCCCTTCAGCCGATCGGCGGAGGTCACTTCGCAGGCTTCGATGGCGGCCCATCGACGGCGTACGCTGGTGCGCAGCCGTTCGCCGCGCCCCTTTCCGGCCAGGTTCAAGACGCCGACGGCCGACTGGCTGAGCCGCGCGCCCAGGCCGGGCCGCAGCACCACCGCCTCGGCGACCTGGCGTTCGGCATTGCAGAAATATTTCTTGTAGCTCTCGCCGCCGAAGCCGAAGTCGAACTCGTCGTAGCCGTCCTCGGCGCCGCGCCGCATGGTGTCCAGGCTCAGCAATATGCCCGGCGAGCAACGCGCCAGCTCCGGCACATAGGCCGGGAACCAGAAATGGTAGCAGCCCCGCGCGTGCAGCGAATATTCGATCGCGCACAGGCTGTCTCCGGCCCACAAGGCCGCCATGGAAGCGCCGAAATCTCCTTGGCCCTGCACCCCCATCAGCGCGTGCAGCAGTTCGGCGGTCCAGCCGCAGGCGAAGACGTCATGGCGGCCGGTGCGCCGGTATTGATCGCGCTTGAGCTGGATCAGGTAATCCAGCAGGGCCGGATCACGTAGCTTGTGCTCCACCCGAATGGGACCCAGGTCGGCCTCGAGACTGCGGCGCGCCCGTTCCTTGTCCTTGAAGTATTTTCCGAACTCCCGGCGACGTTCGGCATACCAGGCGTCATAGCCGTCAGACATGGTCACCTGGCAGGTCATTCGGCTCTGGCCCAGGCCATCGGCAGGCCCGACCCAGGAGCCGACATTCAGCCGCGCCCCGTCCAACAGCCGCGCCGCCTCCCCCAGGCCAGGTCCCTGGCCCGGATAGGCGATGACGCCGTGATAATCGTTCATCGGCGCAGCCAGCGGCTGCACCGCCCCGCCCCGGCGCTGATACGGGAAATAGCCCACGACTTCGCCCGCCTCATGGAAGACGGCCACGGAGGCTTCGGGACTGATCGCGGCGGCGACCTGGGTGAACTCCGGCCGGAAATAGGGGCTGACCAGGGCCGGATTGGCCGCCACCATGTCGCGCCAACGCGCCACATCCGCGTCCGTCAGGGCCTCTGCCCGAATGAGTTCAACCTGCACCATGCCTCATCCCTAGACCACGGCCGGTTGCAACGCGGTTTAGCGGCATGGTGAATGAAACCTGTTGTGTTGCCGTCCGGCCTTGCGGGCGTTGCCGCCGCATCGCCGATCCGCGACACTGACCCTCGCCCCTGTCGCCGCCGGAGAACGAACGGATGAAGACCGCCGCCGCCCTGCTCAGCCTGATCGCCGCTGCGGTCGCCCTTCCGGCCCAGGCCCAGGCGCCCGCCGCCTGCCCGGTCAGCGCCGAACACGTCGTCGCCAACGGCGGTCTGGACCGGAGCCGCGCGGCCGTGGCGCGCGGACGCCTGACCATCCTGGCCATGGGGTCCTCCAGCATCGAAGGCGCCGGAGCCAGCCGCCGCGAGCTGAGCTTCGTGCCCTTGTTGGAAGCGGGTCTGCGGCGGCGTCTGCCCGGCGTCGAGGTGACGGTCATCAACAAGGGCATCGGCGGCGAAACCGCCAAGGACACGGCCGACCGGATGGAGCGTGAAACCGCCGCGGCCCGTCCCGATCTGGTGCTCTGGCAACTGGGCACCAACGACATTCTGCGCGACCGGCCGATGGACGACATCTTCGCCGACTTCCGCCGCGGCGAGGCGATCCTGGATCGGGCCGAAGTGGACGTGGCCCTGATCGATCCGCAACGTCTGCCCGAGGACGCCCGAAACCCGGCCTTCCGCGGCCGCAACCCCGCCCTGGCCGAGATGAGCCGCCTGATCGACCTGGAGGCCGGGCGCGTCGGCTACGCCCTGGCCCGCCGTTTCGAGCCGATGGCCGCCTGGTCGGGACTGGACCGGGGCGGCGTCGGTCCCGACGACCTGCACCTGAACGACCAGGGCTATGCTTGCTGGGCCGAGATCACGGCCGAGGGCTTGGCCGCCGCCCTGCGCTAGCCGGTCGCCGGTCCGAACGGCGTCGTCGACCAGAAACGGCAACGCCGCCGCTCGGCATAGTCGGCGTCCAGCCGGTCGCCCGCCGGGTCGAACACCAGAACCGGCGCTCCGTCGGGATGCAGACGCGGCCATCGGTCGTCAAAGTCCGCGTCGTGGCCGAAGCCGGTCCAGAGAGCCATCATACGATCCGACAAGGCGTCTTGTTCGGGCGTGAACCGATCGGGATCGGCGAAGAGCCAACGCGTGCCGAACACATAGGCCAGCTCGGCGGCGTGGTAGGACCCCATGTCCAGGCCCGTGACCCATCGCGGCAGGACGAAGGGTGCGTCGGCGTCGGCGAATTCATAGCCGTACACCCGGACGTGCCGGGCCAGAAGGCGGCGCAGCGCCTCGGACGGACAGGCGAAGCGCTGATCCGTGAACTGGCGGGCGATGGTCTCGGCCGGGCTTGCCCGCCCCGCCGGATATTCCGCCAGCACCGCCGGGCCGACGTCGCCATACATCCAGAGCGTCTCCTTGGCGTAGCGGTCCCAGTCCTTGACCTCGCTGGCGAACAGCCGCCCCTCGTCGGCGTTCGAGCCGACGATGACCGGCACGCGCGTGAAACGCCCCGCCGCGAAGGCGACAGGCGGCGCTTCGGGACTGATCACGCCGCCGTACACCGGTCCCCAGGACCCATGGCCGTTCAGGCCGAACCGGGTCGAGGCCGCACGCGCCAGACGCCCCGGCGGCAAGGCGCGCAGACAGGCCGCCGTCCCCTCGCCCGAACAGCCCAGGTCTTCTGCGAAGCGCACGCCGTCGGCGGCGGCCCGGTCGGCATGGACCAGGGACGACGGCTCCAGACAGCCGCCGCTTTGCAGGATGACGCGCTGATACAACCCCTCCGAGCCGGGCGAGACCATCAGATAGCAGGCGCTCCAGGCCCCGGCGCTCTCGGCGAACAGGGTGACGTCGCCCGGATCGCCGCCGAAGCTCGCGATGTTCCGATGCACCCAACGCAGGGCCGCCTGCATGTCCATCAGCCCGTATTCGCCGCCGACCCCGTCGCCCTCGGCGCCGAAGGCCGGATGCGCCAGCCAGCCCAGCGCCCCCAGGCGATAGTTGAAGGTGACGACCACCCGCCCCTTCTCGCGCGCCAGGCGGCTGGGGTCATAGTTGGCCCCCGCCCCGACGGTGAAGGCCCCGCCCGCCACATAGACCATGACCGGCGCCGGACCCGTCGTCTCGGCAGGCGCATAGACGTTCAGATACAGACAGTCCTCGGAGCCGACGACGATCCCCCCGCCGCCGCCCAGAATAGCCCGCCGCCCGAGCGCCTGTGTGCAGTCCCGGCTGGGCCGGGTCGCATCCCGCAATCCCTCCCACGCCGCCACGGGCCGCGGCGGCCGCCAGCGCAGGTCGCCGACCGGCGGCGCGGCGTAGGGCACGCCCAGCCACGCCCGCACCCCGTCGCCCTGAACGCCCTTCACGGTCCCCGCCCGCGTCGCCGCCGTCACCGACCGGGCGTCGGCGGCGAACCGCACATGGCTGACCTTGCCCGGATGGGTGGCGCAGGCCGCCAGGATCAGCAGGGCGAGCAGTCGAAGGAACGGCATCGGACCTCATGGAGAAACGGCGAGCCGGTTAAACGCCGCAAGGCGTGACCGTATCCCATCCGGCCATAGCAAAGCGGCCCCGGATGTCTCCGGGGCCGCTCGCTGTAGCTCAGTCTGTCGACCGTCGAGTTTATTACTCGATGATCTTGGAGACGACGCCGGCGCCGACGGTGCGGCCGCCTTCGCGGATGGCGAAGCGCAGGCCCTGGTCCATGGCGATCGGGGTGATCAGCTCCACGGTCAGTTCGGCGTTGTCGCCCGGCATGATCATCTCAACGCCTTCCTTCAGGTGCACGATGCCGGTCACGTCGGTCGTGCGGAAGTAGAACTGCGGACGATAGTTGGTGAAGAACGGCGTGTGACGGCCGCCCTCTTCCTTGGTCAGGATGTAGGCCTCGGCCAGGAACTTGGTGTGCGGGGTGATCGAACCCGGCTTGCACAGCACCTGGCCGCGCTCCACGTCCTCACGCTTGGTGCCGCGCAGCAGCACGCCCACGTTGTCGCCCGCCTGGCCCTGGTCCAACAGCTTGCGGAACATCTCCACGCCCGTGCAGGTCGTCTTCTGAACCGGACGAATGCCGACGATCTCGACTTCCTCGCCGACCTTGATGATCCCCTTCTCGACGCGACCCGTCACCACCGTGCCGCGGCCCGAGATCGAGAACACGTCTTCCACCGGCATCAGGAACGGCAGGTCCACCGGACGCTCCGGCTGCGGAATGTAGTCGTCGACCGTCTGCATCAGCTCCAGCACGCGCTGCTCGCCGATCTCAGGCGTCACGCCGTCCGTCGCCGCCTTGGCCGAACCCTTGGTGATCGGAATCTCGTCGCCCGGGAACTGATAGCTCGACAGCAGCTCGCGGACTTCCATCTCCACCAGCTCCAGCAGCTCCTCGTCGTCGACCAGGTCCACCTTGTTCATGAACACCACCAGCGCCGGAACCCCGACCTGACGGGCCAGCAGAATGTGCTCGCGCGTCTGCGGCATCGGGCCGTCGGCGGCCGAAACCACCAGGATCGCGCCGTCCATCTGCGCCGCACCCGTGATCATGTTCTTCACATAGTCCGCGTGCCCCGGGCAGTCGACGTGGGCGTAGTGACGGTTCGCCGTCTCATACTCCACGTGCGCCGTGTTGATCGTGATGCCGCGAGCCTTCTCTTCCGGCGCCGCGTCAATGTCCGCATAGTTCATCGCCTTGGCGCCGCCAGCCTTCGCCAGCGTCATCGTGATCGCCGCCGTCAGCGTCGTCTTGCCGTGGTCAACGTGACCAATCGTGCCGATGTTGCAGTGCGGCTTAGTCCGTTCAAACTTTTCCTTGGCCATTCTCTTCTCTCCGTTCCCCTGATGAAGGGGGTGTTCCTAGAATTCAGGGGGTGGGTTAGGCGTATTTCTTGATGACTTCGTCGGCGACGTGTTGCGGCACCGGCTCGTAGTGGTCGTACTGCATGGTGAACTGGGCGCGGCCCTGCGACATGCCGCGCAGCGTGTTCACATAGCCGAACATGTTGGCCAGCGGCACGAAGGCGTTCACGACGGTGGCGTTGCCGCGCATGTCCTGACCCTGGATCATGCCGCGACGGCCGTTCAGGTCGCCAATGACCGAACCCAGATACTCTTCCGGGGTCACGACCTCGACGGCCATGATCGGTTCGAGCAGCTTGGGTCCGCCCTTCTCACGCAGTTCCTTGAAGGCCGCGCGCGAAGCGATCTCGAAGGCCAGCACCGAGGAGTCGACATCGTGGAAGGCGCCGTCCACCAGGGTGGCCTTGACGTCGATGACCGGGAAGCCGGCCAGCAGACCGTTGTCCTTGGCCGACTTCAGGCCCTTTTCGACGCCCGGGATGTATTCCTTGGGCACCGCGCCGCCGACGATGGCCGACTCGAAGACGAAGTCCGAACCCGGCTCGCCCGGCTCGAACACCAGCTTGACGCGGGCGAACTGGCCCGTACCGCCGGTCTGCTTCTTGTGGGTGTAGTCAATCTCGGCCTTGCGGCTGATGGACTCGCGATAGGCCACTTGCGGCGCGCCGATGTTGGCCTCGACCTTATAGGTGCGCTTCAGGATGTCGATCTTGATGTCCAGGTGCAGCTCGCCCATGCCCTTCAGGATGGTCTGGCCCGACTCGTGGTCGGTCGAGACGGTGAAGGACGGGTCTTCCGAGGCCAGCTTGGCCAGGGCGACGCCCAGCTTCTCCTGGTCGGCCTTGGTCTTGGGCTCGACGGCGATCTCGATCACCGGGGCCGGGAACTCCATGCGCTCCAGGATGACCGGCGACTTGATCGGGTCGCACAGGGTGTCGCCGGTGCGGGTGTCCTTCAGACCGGCCAGGGCGACGATGTCGCCGGCATAGGCTTCCTTGATGTCCTCGCGGTTGTTCGAGTGCATCAGCAGCATGCGGCCGACGCGCTCTTTCTTGTCGCGCGACGAGTTCAGGAGACCCATGCCGGTCTCCATCTTGCCCGAATAGATGCGGCAGAAGGTCAGCGAACCGACGAAGGGGTCGTCCATGATCTTGAACGCCAGGACCGACAGAGGCTCGTCGTCCGAAGCGAAACGCACGACCGGCTCTTCGGTCTTGAAGTCGATGCCGGGGGTCGGCGGGATGTCGACCGGCGACGGCAGATAGTCGACCACCGCGTCCAGCAGCGTCTGCACGCCCTTGTTCTTGAAGGCCGAGCCGCACAGGATCGGATAGAAGGCGCCGGTGAGCACAGCCTTGCGGATGCACTTCTTCAGCGTTTCGACCGACGGCTCGACGCCTTCCAGATAGGCTTCCATCGCCTCGTCATCGAGTTCGACGGCATTGTCGATCAGGTACTGGCGCGCCTCGTTGGCCTTGTCGACCAGGTCAGCCGGAATTTCACCCACGGTGAAGTTGGCGCCCAGGGCGTCGTTGTCCCAGACGACCGAACGCATCTCGACGATGTCGACCAGACCCTTCAGGTTCGACTCGGAGCCGATCGGGAACTGGATCGGCACGGCCTTGGCGCCCAGACGGTCGCGGATCGACTCGACCGACTTGTCGAAGTCGGCGCCGATCTTGTCCATCTTGTTGACGAAGACGATGCGCGGAACCTTGTACTTGTCGGCCTGACGCCAAACGGTCTCGGTCTGCGGCTCAACGCCGGCGTTGCCGTCCAGAACGGTCACGGCGCCGTCCAGAACGCGCAGCGAACGCTCGACTTCAATGGTGAAGTCCACGTGGCCGGGGGTGTCGATGATGTTCAGACGCTTCTCTTTCCAGAAGGCGGTCGTCGCGGCCGACGTGATGGTGATGCCGCGTTCCTGCTCCTGGTCCATCCAGTCCATGGTGGCGGCGCCGTCGTGGACTTCGCCGATCTTATGGGACTTGCCGGTGTAATACAGAATCCGCTCGGTCGTCGTGGTCTTGCCCGCGTCGATGTGGGCCATGATGCCGAAGTTGCGGTAGTCTTCGATTTTATGCGTGCGGGGCATGGGAGGCTGCCTTGGGGTGCTGTGCAGGACGCCAGCTCAGCGCCCTAAAGGAGATGTCGGATAAAGCGGCGCGGGCGATCTAGCTGAAACCGCCCGCGCCGGATAGTCGCTACATAGGCGCCCAAGGAGGCGCCTTGAAGGCCGTTACCAGCGATAGTGGCTGAAGGCGCGGTTGGCCTCGGCCATCTTGTGGGTGTCTTCGCGCTTCTTGACCGCGGTGCCGCGGTTGTTCGAGGCGTCCAGCAGCTCGGCCGCCAGCTTTTCGGTCATGGTGTTCTCACCACGGTTGCGAGCGGCGTTGACCAGCCAGCGGATGGCCAGGGCGCGGCGGCGATCGGGGCGAACCTCGACCGGCACCTGATAGGTGGCGCCGCCGACGCGACGCGAGCGGACTTCGACCGACGGGGCCACGTTTTCCAGCGCGGTGTGGAAGGTGGCGACCGGCTCTTGGTCCTTCTTCTTCTCGGCCAGGATGTCGAAGGCGCCGTAGACGATGTTCTCGGCGACGGCCTTTTTGCCTTCGTACATGACGTAGTTCATGAATTTGGTGACGATCAGATCGCCGAACTTGGGATCCGGCAGAACTTCACGCTTCTGGGCGCGGTGACGACGCGACATGGGCTATTCCTCGTAGGTCCCGACAGCCGCCGGGAAAATCTCTGATGGCGAAAGGCGGTCGGCTTACTTCGGACGCTTGGCGCCGTAGTGCGAACGGCGCTGCTTGCGGTCCTTGACGCCCTGGGTGTCCAGCACGCCGCGCAGGATGTGGTAGCGAACGCCGGGCAAGTCCTTCACGCGGCCGCCGCGGATCAGAACCACCGAGTGCTCTTGCAGGTTGTGACCTTCGCCGGGGATGTAGCACACGGCTTCGTAGCCGTTCTTGGCCAGGCGGACCTTGGCGACCTTACGCAGAGCCGAGTTCGGCTTCTTGGGGGTCGTGGTGTAGACGCGGGTGCAGACGCCGCGGCGCTGGGGCGAACCCTCCAGAGCCGGCACCTTGTTGCGGGTGGGCTTGGGCTTGCGCGGCTTGCGGATCAGTTGGTTGATCGTAGGCATTCGAACAGTCTCGACTTCTGTGTGGAGGCGTGTGCCTTTCGGCCGGAGCGCCTCGTGACCTTCTTCTGAACGAGGAGGTTTCCCCGCCCGGGTTGCCTTTGCGAGACCGGACCGCCGCCTCAAACAGAAAAGCCGGAACGGGCGCTTCGGCCGTTCCGGCGGGCACAGCCCGTCCGCTCGATTGTGACGATCAGGACGGCCGCCGAAACGCCCATCTCGAAAGTGCGCGCCCAATACGCTTCAGAGGCCCGCGGGTCAAGGGCGATGGTATGGCGCCGCCAGCCCCAATACGGCCATGGTCCCCCGATCCTCTGGCATGACAGGGGGGGATGGGTGGTTCGGTTCGACTGGATGTGGCCTGAAATGGCTGAGCGGGCCAAAAGGCCCGCGCTGATCGCGGCGTCCATGGCGCTGCATGCCCTCGTGCTCGGCTATTTGGCCCTGCGGACTTTCGAGGCGCCGGCCTTGCGCGATCAGATGGTCCCCCAGGTCGCCATACCCATCGACCTGACGCCTCGTCCCCTGCTCAAGGATGAGGCGCCGCGTCCGCCCGCAACGGCGGTCTCTGTCGTCGAGACCCTGGCGCCGCCGCTGGCCTCCGCTTCTCCCCTCGCCCTTCCGAGCGGCCATGAGAAGGAGGACGAGGATCAGACGCCCGCCGCCCCTACCGGCCGCTTGGCCGCCGCCGCGCCCGCCGGGACGCCCGCGCCGCCCACCGACGCCTGGCAGGTGCGGCGCGAGACCCTGAACGACGCCATCGCCCGCTCGTTGCGCCAGGGCGTTCCGGGGTGTCGCATGATGTGGAGTCGGCTGAGCGCCGCCGAACAGGCCCTGTGCGACAGCCGCTTCAACGAGGCCGCGGGACGCGCCGCGCCGCTGCGCGGGACCGGAAACCCCGAACGCGACGCCCGCTTCGCCGCCGAGGGCGCTCGCGAGTTGCGCCGTTACGAGCAACAGCGGCGGCCGCTGGCGGGGGGCGTCGGCGTGGTCGGCCCGGGCGACTGCCCAGGCTCCAACCTCGGCATGGGCTGCGCGGGCGCCCATCTGCCGGACGTGCCAGGCGTCGATATGCGCCAGGGCGCCCGCACCACCCACACGCCCAGCCAAGGCCCGCCATAGAAAAAGGGCGGTCCCGTCGCCGGAACCGCCCGTCTTCCGTTCAGATCGTCAGGCCGATCAGCCTTCCGAATGCTCCAGCTCGGCGGCCAGCTCGGCCGGCAGGGCCTCGACCGCGGCCTCCAGGGTCGAGGTCAGCTCGGCGTCGCGCTGGTTGGCGACCTTTTGCAGGCTGCGCAGATAGGCGCCCGTGCCCGCCGGGATCAGGCGGCCGACGATGACGTTCTCCTTCAGACCTTCCAGCGTGTCGACCTTGCCGTTGACCGAGGCGTCGGTGAGGACGCGGGTGGTCTCCTGGAACGACGCCGCCGAGATGAAGCTGCGGGTTTGCAGCGACGCCTTGGTGATGCCCAGCAGGACCGGCTGCGTGATGGCCGGACGGCCGCCGCGCTTCTCGACCTTGGCGTTCTCGAAGGCGGCCTCGGCGACCTCGACGGTGTCGGCCTTGATCAGGGTGGTCTCGCCCGGATCGACGACCTCGACCTTTTGCAGCATCTGGCGAACGATCACCTCGATGTGCTTGTCGTTGATCGGCACGCCTTGCAGGCGATAGACCTCCTGGACCTCGTTGACGAGGTATTCGGCCAACGCCTCGACGCCCTGGATGCGCAGGAGATCGTGCGGATCCGGGTTGCCGTCGATGATGTAGTCGCCCTTCTGGATCAGATCGCCGTCGTGGACGGAGATGTGCTTGCCCTTGGGGATCAAGAACTCGACCGCTTCGCCCTGGTTGCCGTCCGCATCCGGCTCCGGGGTGATCTTGATGCGGCGCTTATTCTTGTAGTCGCGGCCGAATTCGACCCGGCCGTCCATCTCGGCGATGACCGCGCAGTCCTTCGGACGACGGGCTTCGAACAGTTCGGCCACGCGCGGCAGACCGCCGGTGATGTCGCGGGTCTTGGCGCCTTCGGTCGGGACGCGGGCGATGATCTCGCCCGGCTTGACCTCGTCGCCGTTGGACACCGACAGAACGGCGCCGACCGGCAGCAGGTAGCGGGCGTCGGAACCCGAGGCCAGCTTGGCGTAGGCGTCGCCCTTGGTGACGCCCATGGCCGGTCGCAGGTCCGAGCCGCGCGGGCTGGCGCGCCAGTCCGAAACGACGCGGTTGGCGATGCCGGTGGCCTCGTCGGTTTCCTCGCGGACCGACAGACCCTCGACCAGATCCTCGAAGCGGATCACGCCGCCGACCTCGGTGAGGATCGGCGTGGTGTAGGGGTCCCACTCGGCCAGACGCAGACCCTTGGTGACCTCGGCGCCGTCCTTGACGCGGATGCGAGCGCCGTACGGGACCTTGTGGGTCTCACGGTCCTTGCCATCCACGGTGACGATGACGACGACGTTGCGGCTCATGGCCACCAGGTCCCCGTGCGCCGCCTTGACGGTCGGGCCGACGATCTTGGCCTTGCCGGGGTTGGTGGCTTCCACGAACGAGGTTTCGGCCACCTGGGCCGTGCCGCCGATGTGGAAGGTCCGCATCGTCAACTGAGTGCCCGGCTCGCCGATCGACTGGGCGGCGATGACGCCGACCGCTTCGCCGATGTTGACGTTGGTGCCGCGCGCCAGATCACGGCCATAGCAGTAGCCGCAGATGCCGGCCTCGGCCTCGCAGGTCAGGGCCGAACGGACCTTGATCGACTGGACGCCGGCCGCTTCCAGAGCCTCGACCTCTTCTTCTTGCAGATAGGTGTCGGCGGGGAAGAGCACATTATCCGTGCCCGGCTCCTTGATGTCCTCGGCCGCGTAACGGCCCAGCACGCGCTGGCCCAGCGAGACCAGAACGTCGCCGCCCTCGACCACCGCCCGCAGGGTGATGCCGCGGGTCGAACCGCAGTCCTCCTCAGTGACGATCGAGTCCTGGGCCACGTCCACCAGACGACGGGTCAGATAGCCCGAGTTGGCGGTCTTCAGGGCGGTGTCGGCCAGACCCTTGCGGGCGCCGTGGGTGGAGTTGAAATACTCCAGCACGGTCAGACCTTCCTTGAAGTTCGACACGATCGGCGTCTCGATGATCTCACCCGAGGGCTTGGCCATCAGGCCGCGCATGCCGCCCAGTTGCTTCATCTGCGCCTGCGAACCGCGGGCGCCCGAGTTGGCCATCATGAACACCGAGTTGACGTCGGGCGCCTGGCCCTCGATCAGCACGCGCGGCTGGGCGATCTCGCCCATCATGGCGTCGGCGATGCGGTCGGTGGCCTTGGCCCAGGCGTCCACGACCTTGTTGTACTTTTCGCCCTTGGTGATCAGGCCGTCGGCGTACTGCTGCTCGTACTCCTCGACCTGCTTGCGGGTCTCGTCGACGAACTGGACCTTCTTGGCCGGGATGACGATGTCGTCCTTGCCGAACGAGATGCCGGCCTTGGCGGCTTCGCGGAAGCCCAGGCCCATCATCTGGTCGGCGAAGATGACCGTCGCCTTCTGACCGCAGTGGCGATAGACCACGTCGATAAGATTGCCGATCTCCTTCTTGGTCAGGTTCTTTTCGAGCAGGCGATAGCCGACGTTGGGGTTCTTCGGCAGCAGCACGCCCAGCTTCATGCGGCCCGGGGTCGTGTCGATCACCTTGGTGACCAGCTCGCCCTCGGCGTTCATCTCGGTCCAGCGGGCCTTGATGCGCGTGTGCAGGGTGACCACGCCGGCGTCCAGCGCCGCGTCGATCTCGCCGATGTTGGCGAACAGCTTGCCCTCGCCCGGCTCGCCGTCCTTGACCAGCGACAGATAGTACAGGCCCAGGACGATATCCTGCGACGGCACGATGATCGGCTTGCCGTTGGCGGGCGACAGGATGTTGTTAGTCGACATCATCAGCACGCGCGCTTCCAACTGGGCCTCAAGGCTCAGCGGGACGTGAACGGCCATCTGGTCGCCGTCGAAGTCGGCGTTGAAGGCGGCGCACACCAGCGGATGAAGCTGGATGGCCTTGCCCTCGATCAGTTTCGGCTCGAACGCCTGGATGCCCAGACGGTGCAGGGTCGGAGCGCGGTTCAGCAGAACCGGGTGCTCGCGGATGACCTCGTCCAGGATATCCCAGACCTGCGGCTGCTCGCGCTCGACCATGCGCTTGGACTGCTTGACGGTGCCCGACAGACCCTTGGCGTCCAGACGCGCATAGATGAACGGCTTGAACAGCTCCAGCGCCATCTTCTTGGGCAGGCCGCACTCATGCAGCTTCAGCTCGGGACCGACCACGATGACCGAACGGCCCGAATAGTCGACGCGCTTGCCCAGCAGGTTCTGCCGGAAGCGGCCCTGCTTGCCCTTCAGCATATCGGCCAGCGACTTCAGCGGCCGCTTGTTGGCGCCCGTGATCACCCGGCCGCGACGGCCGTTGTCGAACAGGGCGTCGACCGATTCCTGCAGCATCCGCTTTTCGTTGCGGATGATGATGTCCGGCGCCCGCAGCTCCATCAGACGCTTCAGGCGGTTGTTCCGGTTGATGACCCGGCGGTACAGGTCGTTCAGGTCCGAGGTGGCGAAACGGCCGCCGTCCAGCGGCACCAGCGGACGCAGTTCCGGCGGGATGACCGGCACGACCGTCAGCACCATCCATTCGGGCTTGTTGCCGCTTTCGAGGAAGGCCTCGATCAGCTTCAGGCGCTTGGACGCCTTCTTGGCCTTCATTTCCGACGGGTTGTCGGCCAGTTCGGCGCGATGCTTCTCGGCCTCGGCGTTGAGGTCGATGCCCATCAGCAGGTTGCGCACGGCCTCGGCGCCGATCTCGGCGGTGAAGCCGTCGTCGCCGAACTCTTCCTGGTAGCGATAGAACTCATCTTCCGTCAGCAGTTGGTTCTGCTTCAGCGGGGTCAGGCCCGGCTCGGTGACGATGTAGTTCTCGAAATACAGGACGCGCTCGACATCCTTCAGCGCCATGTCCAGCATCAGCGAAATGCGGCTGGGCAGCGACTTCAGGAACCAGATGTGGGCGACCGGAGCGGCCAGTTCGATGTGGCCCATCCGCTCACGCCGGACGCGCGCCAGGGTGACCTCGACGCCGCATTTCTCGCAGATAATACCCTTGTATTTCATGCGCTTGTACTTTCCGCACAGGCATTCGTAATCCTTGGTCGGGCCAAAGATGCGGGCGCAGAACAGGCCGTCACGCTCAGGCTTGAACGTGCGGTAGTTGATGGTTTCCGGCTTTTTGATCTCACCGAACGACCACGAGCGGATCTTCTCCGGCGAGGCCAGAGCGATCTTGATCTGGTCGAAGGTCGGGGCGACCGGGACCGGATTGAAGATGTTCAGGACTTCCTGGTTCATCTCTTAGTTCCTTCTGCGGCGCGGGCCGCTTGAAAATCTTGGGGAGCCGAGGGGCGGTGAGAAAGTGACCGGTGAGCCAAGACGTGAGCGAAGGCGACGGCGCGACGGCTCACCTCTTCGCTCACGCTTCACTCGTCACCCGATCACCCGTTCTCCAGCTCCACGTTCAGGCCCAGCGAGCGCATTTCCTTGACGAGCACGTTGAAGCTCTCGGGAATGCCGGCCTCGAAGCTGTCGTCGCCGCGGACGATGGCCTCATAGACCTTGGTGCGGCCGGCGACGTCGTCGGACTTCACCGTCAGCATCTCTTGCAGCGTGTAGGCGGCGCCATAGGCTTCCAGCGCCCACACCTCCATCTCGCCGAAGCGCTGGCCGCCGAACTGCGCCTTGCCGCCCAGCGGCTGCTGGGTGACCAGCGAGTACGGGCCGATCGAGCGGGCGTGGATCTTGTCGTCCACCAGGTGGTGCAGCTTCAGCATATAGATGTAGCCGACCGTGACCGGACGCTTGAACTGCTCGCCCGTCTGGCCGTCGAACAGGATCGACTGACCCGACTTGTGCAGCCCGGCGTCTTCCAGCAGGCGCTCGATGTCCGAGATGTGGGCGCCGTCGAACACCGGGGTGGCGTACGGCACGCCCTTGGACAGGTTCTGCGCCAGCTCGACCAGCTCGCCCTCGTCCGACGGCAGGGGGGTGTCCTTGCCATAGATCGATTGCAGACGCTCGGTCAGGGCCTTCTTCTGACCACCGTTCTGCCAGGCTTCCAGCAGGTCGGAGATCTGACGGCCCATGCCGGCCGCGGCCCAGCCCAGGTGGGTTTCGAAGATCTGGCCGATGTTCATGCGCGAGGGCACGCCCAGCGGGTTCAGCACCACGTCGACCGAGGTGCCGTCTTCCAGGTGCGGCATGTCCTCGATCGGCAGGATCTTGGAGATGACGCCCTTGTTGCCGTGACGGCCGGCCATCTTGTCGCCGGGCTGAAGCTTGCGCTTCACGGCCACGAAGACCTTGACCATCTTCATCACGCCCGGAGGCAGTTCGTCGCCGCGCTGCAGCTTCTCGACCTTGTCCTCGAAGCGGCGGTCGAGGGCTTTGCGGGCGTCCTCGAACTGCTTCTTCATGGCCTCGAGTTCGCCCATGGCCTTTTCGTCGTCCAGGGCGATCTGCCACCACAGGCCGCGCGACAGCTCGGCCAGCTTTTCTTCGGTGACGGCGCCGCGGCCCAGGCCCTTGGGACCCGAGACGGCGTTCTTGCCCAGGATCAGCGGCTTCAGGCGGCCATAGACGTTGCGCTCGAGGATCTTCAGCTCGTCGTCGCGGTCCTTGCCCAGACGCTCGATCTCATGACGCTCGATGGCCATGGCGCGCTCGTCCTTGTCGACGCCGTGGCGGTTGAACACGCGCACGTCGACGATGGTGCCGGCGACGCCCGGCGGCAGACGCAGCGAGGTGTCGCGCACGTCCGAAGCCTTCTCGCCGAAGATGGCGCGCAGCAGCTTCTCTTCCGGCGTCATCGGGCTTTCGCCCTTGGGCGTGACCTTGCCGCACAGGATGTCGCCGGGCTGGACCTCGGCGCCGATCGCCACGATGCCGGCCTCGTCGAGGTTGCGCAGGGCCTCCTCGCCGACGTTCGGAATGTCGCGGGTGATCTCTTCCGGTCCCAGCTTGGTGTCGCGGGCCATGACCTCGAACTCCTCGATGTGGATCGAGGTGAAGACGTCGTCGCGCACGATGCGCTCGGAGATCAGGATCGAGTCTTCGAAATTGTAGCCGTTCCAGGGCATGAAGGCGACCAGGGCGTTGCGGCCCAGAGCCAGTTCGCCCAGGTCCGTCGACGGGCCGTCGGCGATCACGTCGCCAGCCTTCACCTCATCGCCCACGCGCACGATCGGGCGCTGATTGATGCAGGTCGACTGGTTCGAACGCTGGAATTTCGACAGGCGGTAGATGTCCACGCCCGAACGACCGGCGTCCACGTCGCCGGTGGCGCGCACGACGATGCGGGTGCCGTCGATCTGCTCGACGACGCCGTCACGACGGGCCACGACCACGGCGCCCGAATCCACGGCCACCACGCTCTCCATGCCGGTGCCGACCAGCGGCGCATCGGTCTGGACCAGCGGCACGGCCTGACGCTGCATGTTGGCGCCCATCAGCGCACGGTTGGCGTCGTCGTTTTCCAGGAACGGGATCAGGGCGGCGGCGACCGAAACGACCTGTTTCGGCGACACGTCCATCATGTCGACCGTTTCCTTGGTCAGCAGTTGGGATTCGCCGTTGACCCGGCCGGGGACCAGGTCCTCGACGATCTCGCCCGCCTTCAGCTCGATGTTGGCCTGGGCGATGACGTATTTCGCCTCTTCCATGGCCGAAATGTAGACGACCTCGTCGGTGGCCTTGCCGTCCTTCACGCGACGGTACGGGCTTTCGATGAAGCCGTACTTGTTCACCCGGGCATGGGTGGCCAGCGAGTTGATCAGACCGATGTTCGGACCTTCCGGCGTTTCGATCGGGCAGATGCGGCCATAGTGGGTCGGGTGCACGTCGCGCACCTCGAAGCCCGCGCGCTCACGCGTCAGACCGCCCGGTCCCAGCGCCGACAGGCGGCGCTTGTGGGTGATTTCCGACAGCGGGTTGGTCTGGTCCATGAACTGCGACAGTTGCGAGCTGCCGAAGAACTCACGCACCGCCGCCGCGGCCGGTTTGGCGTTGATCAGGTCGTGCGGCATGACCGTGTCGATGTCGACGCTGCTCATGCGCTCCTTGATGGCGCGCTCCATGCGCAGCAGGCCGACGCGGTACTGGTTCTCCAGCAGTTCGCCGACCGAACGGACGCGGCGGTTGCCCAGGTTGTCGATGTCGTCGATCTCGCCGCGGCCGTCCTTCAGGCCGACCAGGATCTGCAGCACCTTCAGCACGTCTTCCTTGCGCAGCACGCGGATCTCGTCGGAGACCTCGGGGCTTTCCAGGCGCATATTCATCTTCACGCGGCCCACCGACGACAGGTCGTAGCGTTCCGAATCGAAGAACAGGCTGTTGAACATGGCCTCGGCCGCTTCCGGCGTCGGCGGCTCGCCCGGACGCATGACGCGGTAGATGTCGAACAGCGCGTCCTCGCGGTTGGTCGATTTGTCGATGCGCAGGGTGTTGCGCATGTAGGCGCCGACCGTGACGTGGTCGATGTCCAGCACGTCGATGGTGGTGAAGCCGTGATCGACCAGCAGGTCGATGGTGGCCTGATCCAGTTCGTCGCCAGCCTCGGCGTAGATTTCGCCGGTCTGCATATTGACGGCGTCATTGGCCAGATATTTGCCGATCAGGGCGTCCGCCGACAGCGACAGCGACTTGACCGTGTCGCCCAGCTTCTTGGCCTGACGGGCGCTGATCTTGGTTCCGGCGGCGGCGATGACCTCGCCGGTATCGGCGTCGACCAGGTCGAATTCCGGCTTCACGCCGCGCCAGCGCTCGGGCTTGTACGGGGTGACCCAGCCGCTCTCGCCCTTCTTGGTGCGCATCTCGTACGGCACGGTTTCATAGAAGGTGCGCAGGATCTCCTCGCCGTCCATGCCCAGGGCGTAGAGGAAGGCGGTGGCGGGCAGTTTCCGGCGACGGTCGATGCGGACATAGACGATGTCCTTGGCGTCGAACTCGAAGTCCAGCCACGAGCCGCGGTACGGGATCACGCGGGCGGCGAACAGCAGCTTGCCCGAGGCGTGGGTCTTGCCCTTGTCGTGGTCGAAGAAGACGCCCGGCGAACGGTGCATCTGCGAAACGATCACGCGCTCGGTGCCGTTGACGATGAAGGTGCCCTTGTCCGTCATGAGCGGGATGTCGCCCATGTAGACGTCCTGCTCCTTGATGTCCTTGACCGAGCGGGCGCCGGTTTCCTCGTCGGCCTCGAACACGATCAGGCGCAGCTTGACCTTCAGCGGCGCGGCATAGGTCATGTCGCGCTGGATGCATTCCTCGACGTCGTATTTCGGGTCCTCGAATTCGTAGGTCACGTATTCGAGCACGGCGCGCTCGTTGAAGTCCTTGATCGGGAAGACCGACTTGAACACGGCCTCGATGCCCTGGTCCTTGCGCGGACCCGAACGCCAGTCGCGTTGCAGGAACTGCTCGTAAGAGGCGCGCTGAACCTCGATCAGGTTCGGCATCTGCACCGCCTCGGGGATGCGCCCGAAGGATTTGCGGATACGCTTCTTGCCGGTGAAGGACGTGGCGGAGGCGATCTGAGCCGCGAGGGCGAGACCGTCGATGGACTTGGCCATTCTGTTTTCCCAATCGGCGGGCCTGGGGGGAGGACCCGCGTTCAATGCAGCGGCCACGGCGCGCCTATCCGGCGTCCGCGGCGTTCAAGGTTTCGGCGTCCACCCTCGGTCCGTTCCGGACCAGGACACCTGAAATGTAAGGCTCCCTTGGGCAGGAGCGCGTCTTCGCACCGGTCGGAGGGCGACGGACCGGGCCTCGACGCTTTCGCGCGCGACTCGTACGGAGTGATGCGGAACGCGCTGATATACGCGCTTTCGGGACGAAATAAAGGCTCTCAAGGCATGATTGGCGAAAAAGTCGGCTCGCCTGTCATAAACCGTCAGAATCTGAACCCAGGAATCACTGCTATCCAGGACCGACGTTTGGCACGGAATGATCCCATGCGCCTATGCCTCGTGGTGCTTGTCGCCCTGATCAGTCTGATCTCCACGCCCTTGGTCGGCGCGCCCTTGCCTCAGGCGGCCGCCGACTTCACCCACGAACCGGGTCAGGATCATGCTGGCAATGACCTTGGGATGGTGGAGGTCGCCCCGCGCGACTATCAGACCTGCCGCGCCATGTGCGCCGCCAACAGCCAATGCGCGGCCTTCAACATCTATACCCCCGCGCCGCATGACAAAGGCTATTGCTGGATCAAACATACGGCGGGTCCGGCCAGGTCGGATCCGAACTCTATCGGCGGCGTGCGCCTGACCGCCAGATCTGCGTCCCAGGTCGCGGCTTCCAACCAACCGATCCCCTTGACCGATGGACGCTCGGTGACCCTGCCGACCTCGGCGCCCGGCTGTTCGCCCGGCCGCCTCGAAAACCTGGGTTCCGGCGTCATGGCGACCTTCGACTGCGGCTCCGCCCAGGTTCAGGTCCTCGTCTCGACGCCCCCGATGGAGTTTGCCCCGAACACCCTGCTTGAGGCGCACGCGACCCGCTGGCAGCCCGACTTCATGTCCTGGCCCGCCGATCAGCGGGCCACCTTCCTGCGCCGCGAGAACCGGACGCTGGCCGATGGCGCTCGCGCCGCCTTCCACTGCCTGACCTATGACGACGTGGCGGCCTTGAAGGGGTCGTCCTACTGCATCCTCGATCAGCCGCAGGCCCAGGTCGTCCTCGCCGCCGACGCTCCCATGGCCTCGGACGCCGCCAACGGCATGAACGCAGTGCTGAGCCGGATCATCCTACGCTGAGGCCGAGACGGGACAGCGCGCGGACGGTTTCCACCTTCGGTCCGCACTGCTAAGCCTGGGGCATGAAATATGCTTCGATCGCCGCGCTTCTTGCCGCCCTCTCCGTCTCCGCCTGCGCCACGGCGCCCGCCGCGCCGCCTGCGCCCGCCGGTCCCGCCACGCAAGAGAACTGGGACGCCGGTCAGGCCGCCTATCTGGCCTGGAACGGCCAGCGCCGCGGCTGGACCACCACCGCCAGCGGCCTGCAATACCGCCGGGTCGGCAAGGCCAATCCCGCGGGCGTCCAGCCCAAGGCGACCGATACGGTCAAGGTGCATTATCGCGGCGTGCGCATCGACGGGGTCGAGTTCGACAGCTCCTATAAGCGCGGCGAACCGGCCGAATTCCCGCTGAACCGGGTCATCCGCGGCTGGACCGAGGGCGTGGCCCTGATGCGGGTGGGCGAAACCTATGAGTTCGCCATTCCGGCGGCCCTGGCCTATGGCGCGCGGCGCGTGGGCGGCGACATTCCGGCGAACTCGGCGTTGATCTTCACCGTCGAACTGCTGGACGTGACCCCCGCCGCCTGAGGCGGCCCGCCCTCTCTGTCCGTTCAATAACGAAAACGGGCCGGGGATCGCTCCCCGGCCCGTCGATCGTCAGCCGTCAGGCTGGCGCGATCCAGATTACTTGATCTGGACCTTGGCGCCGGCTTCTTCCAGCTTCTTCTTCAGCTCTTCGGCGGCTTGCTTCGAGACGTTTTCGACGACGTTCTGCGGAGCGCCTTCGACCAGGTCCTTGGCTTCCTTCAGGCCCAGGTCCGAGCGGACGCCGCGCACTTCCTTGATGACGTTGATCTTCTTGTCGCCGCCGTCGACCAGGACGACGGTGAACTCGGTCTGCTCTTCGGCGGCTTCAGCCGGAGCAGCGGCGCCGCCACCGGCGGGCATGGCCATGGCGACCGGAGCAGCGGCGCTGACGCCCCACTTTTCTTCCAGCAGCTTCGACAGTTCGGCGGCTTCGAGGACGGTCAGCTTGGACAGGTCTTCGACGATCTTGGACAGGTCGGTCATAGTTCGTTTTCCTTCGGAGGATTGGGTTCAGTAGAGATTATGCAGAGATGGAAGCGGTCGCTTAGGCGGCGTCCTTGGCGGCATAGGCGCTGAACACCCGAGCCAGTTGAGACGCCGGAGCCTGAACCACGCCGGCGACCTTGGTCGCGGGGGCGTTGAGCAGACCCAGCAGGGTGGCGCGGATCTGGTCCAGCGACGGCAGTTTGGACAGGGTTTCGATACCCTTGGCGTCCAGCACCTTGTCGCCCATGAAGCCGCCCTGGACGACGAACTTGTCGTTGCCCTTGGCGAACTCGGCGGTGACCTTGGCGGCCGTCACCGGATCTGAGGCGTAGGCGATGCCCACCGGACCCTTGAACAGGGGGTGGTATTCGCTGTTCTCATCGGCGTCGAGCGCCTTCAGCGCCAGGCGGTTCTTGACCACCTTGAACGCGCCGCCGGCAGTACGCAGCCGGCCACGCAGGTCTTCCATTTCCGCAACGGTCAGACCCAGGTTGTGGGTCACGACCACGGCGCCGGCGTCGGCGAAGACGCCCTTCAGCGTCTCGATCGACTCGGCCTTTTGTGCGCGGTCCATTGCGGTCTCCAGTCTTGGTATTCGCCGCCGGGGTTATTCCCGACGACGGATTTGGCTCAGGCCCCGCATCGCTGCGAGGCGTCGAACCAGTCGTATTGTCCGAAGGAAGCGCGAACCCGATCCGTCCCGGTTGCGGGACCGACCAGCGTCCGTTGCGTCCCCATCTCCCCACGGCGTCAGACGGCTGTCTGACCGTTACGGCGCGGGCGGCCCCCGCACCCCGAAGTTCTCGGACAGGACCGTCAGGGCCAAGGGCCGTGACGGGAAGCGGCGCTCTTACAAGCGTCGAGCCGGAAAATCAACGGCGACTATGTCGGCGGCCTGAATTCCAGGATCAGTGCGCCCAACTCCGCTTCATCGACCGCAGCCGCAGCTTCGGCGAGCGTGAACCAACGGCGGGTCCGCTGACCGGCTTCCTTCCAGTCGCTCAGCTCGGTGACGACGCGCAGGGCGAAGACATTGACCTCTGTTGGACGCGGCGCCCGGCGTTTCAGGCGCTTCATGTAGCGGAAGGTCCCGATGGGCGCATTCTGAACCTCGCCCCCCACCCCCGCCTCCTCCAAGGCCTCCTCCGCCGCAGCCTGGGCGTCGGTCTTGCCCGGCATCCGGCCGCCCTTGGGCGTGACCCAGCGGCCTGTATCGCGCGAGGTGACCAACAGGATGTCGATCGCCCCGCCCTGCCCCGGCCGCCAGCAAAGGGCGGCGACCTGAACCCGCTCGGCCCGCGGACGCGGGGCGGCGTCGGTCATGTCAGGAAGGCTCCGCCCAGCCAGAAGAACAGGGCCGCGATGACCGCCGCCGCAGGCATGGTCACGAACCACGCCGTCACGATCCGTCGCGCCACGCCCCAGCGCACGGCCGAGGCCCGCCGCGCCGCGCCCACGCCGACGATGGCGCCGGTGATGGTGTGGGTCGTCGATACCGGAATACCCAGGCCCGTGGCCAGGAACAGGGTGATGGCCCCGCCAGTCTCGGCGCAGAAGCCCTGTTGCGGGCTAAGCCGGGTGATCCGCGATCCCATGGTGTGAACGATGCGCCAGCCGCCGAACAAGGTCCCCAGGGCGATGGCCGCCTGGCAGGTGATGACCACCCAGAACGGCACATGGAACTCGGTCCCAGCCGGGGCGCGGGACATCAACAGCACGGCGATGATGCCCATGGTCTTTTGCGCGTCATTGCCGCCGTGGCCCAGCGAATAGGCCGAGGCGGAAACGAATTGCAGACGCCGAAACACCTTGTCCGCGACACTGGGGTTGGCCTTCACGAAGGCCCACGACACGACCAGAACCAGCATCAGGGCCAGAACGAAACCGACGGCGGGCGACAGGAAGATGGCGGCCACCGTCTTGGTCACCCCGGCCACGACGATGACGCCGGTCCCGGCCTTGGCGATTCCGGCCCCCAGCAAGCCTCCGACCAGGGCGTGCGAGCTGGATGACGGTATGCCCCACAGCCAGGTGATGACATTCCAACTGATGGCCCCCATCAGGGCGCCGAAGATCACCTGATCCGTGATGACGGCCGGATCGATGATCCCGCGTCCGATGGTGTCGGCCACGTGCAGGCCGAAGAACAGGAAGGCGATGAAGTTGAAGAAGGCCGCCCAGCCCACGGCGAAGATCGGCGGCAGCACCCTGGTGGCGACGATGGTGGCGATCGAATTCGCCGCGTCATGCAGGCCGTTCAGGAAATCGAACAGCAGGGCGACGCCGATCAGGAACCACAGGATCAGCAGGGCGTGGTCCATGGCGCCCTACAGGTGCTCGACCAGGACGCCGTTGATGCGATTGGCCACGTCCTCGAACCGGTCGACCACCTTCTCCAAATGGTCGTAGATGTCCGCGCCGATGACGAAGTCCAGCGCCTGGCCGCCGCGATGCTGAAGGAACAGGGCCTTCATGCCTTCGTCGTACAGGGCGTCGCTGCGGCTCTCCAGAAGGGCCACCTTTTCCGTCAGCACGTTCAGCCGTTCATGATTCTTGCGCATGGCCGGCAAAAGGGCCACGGCCTCGACCGTCAGAACCGCGCATTCGACCGCCACATCGCCCAGTTCGCGCATCTTGGGGGCGAATTGGGTCTGTTCGAACAGGCCCACGACCTTGGCCGTTTTCTGCATCTGGTCGATGGCGTCATCGAGCGAATTGGTCAGTCCGCGGATGTCGGACCGGTCGAACGGGGTGATGAAGCTGCGGCGCACTGCGAACAGCACCTCGCGGGCGATGTCGTCGGCCTCGTGCTCATGCTCGACGATCGCCTGGCGCCACCGGTCTGTCTCGGCTCCCCCGTTCAGCATCAGGCGCAGGGCCTCGGCGCCCTTGACCAGGGTCTGAGCATGGGCGTCGAACAGACGGAAGAAATTGTCCTCTCGCGGCAGCAGGGCCTGGAACCAACTCAGCATGGAACGCCTCCGGCGGAATGCTTCGGACAGGCCGTCCGTCCACGCTTCCGCGAGTCCCGTCAACCCGTCAGGCGGCGGAGGTCCGTCACATATGGAAAAGGGCGGCGATCCGCAGACCGCCGCCCCATTCCTTTTGCCCTATCGCTCGACGCACAGCGTTGAACGGCTTGAGGGCGTTTGTCGCCCTATCGCTCGCGACGCCGTCGCTCGCTGTTTGAGGGCGTCAGGCCGCATCGGATCGGGAGGCCCCGAAGGGCCGACGACCGCGACCCGATATCAGGCGCCCAGCGAGGCCGGATCGACCTTGAAGCCCGGCCCCATCGTCGAGGACAGGCTGATGCGCTTCACATAGGTGCCCTTGGCGCCCGACGGCTTGGCCCTGACCAGGGCGTCGACATAAGCCTTCACGTTGGCTTCCAGGGCTTCCTGGGTGAACGAGGCCTTGCCGATGCCGCCGTGGGCGATGCCGGCCTTTTCGACGCGGAACTCCACGGCGCCGCCCTTGGCGTCCTTGACCGCCTGGCCGACATTCGGGGTCACGGTGCCGACCTTGGGGTTCGGCATCAGGCCGCGCGGACCCAGCACCTTACCCAGACGACCGACCAGGGCCATCATGTCGGGGCTGGCGATGACGCGATCGAAGTCCATCAGGCCGCCGTTGATCTGCTCGTACAGATCCTCGGCGCCGACGTACTCGGCGCCGGCCGCGCGGGCTTCGTCAGCCTTGGCGTCCTTGGCGAAGACGGCGACGCGAACGTCGCGGCCCGTGCCGGACGGCAGGCTGACCACGCCGCGGACCTGCTGGTCGGCGTGACGCGGGTCGACGCCCAGGTTGACGGCGATCTCGACCGACTCGTCGAACTTGGCCTTGGCGTTGTCCTTGACGGCCTTGATGGCGTCGGCGAACGGCATCAGCGTGTCACGGTCGCCGGTCCAGGCTTGGATGCGCTTGGCTTTCTTGGCCATGATCTTAGCCCTCCACCACGTTCAGGCCCATCGCGCGGGCCGAGCCTTCGATGATCTTCGACGCGGCGTCGAGGTCGTTGGCGTTGAGATCCTTCATCTTCTTCTCGGCGATTTCGCGCAGTTGGCTGCGCTTGATCTTGCCGACCGTTTCGCGGCCGGTGGCCTTGGCGCCCGACTTCAGGCCCGCGGCCTGCTTCAGGTACCAGGTCGCCGGGGGCGTCTTGGTGATGAAGGTGAACGACTTGTCCTGATAGACGGTGATGACGGTCGGCAGGGGGGTGCCCTTGCCTTCCTTCTCGGTCCGCGCGTTGAACTCCTTGCAGAAGCCCATGATGTTGACGCCGCGCTGACCCAGGGCCGGGCCGATCGGCGGCGACGGAGTCGCGGAGCCGGCGGGCACCTGCAGCTTGATGTAGCCGAGAATCTTCTTGGCCATTGGTCTCTCCTATGAAGCGGGGAAGCTAATCCCCACGGATGAGCCGTGGTCGGGCATGGCTGCCTCCCACGGATTTCCCGCATCGTCCGGCGGGCCGGTCGAAACGAAGGCGGGCGTGTATCAGAGCGCCCCCGCAAAAGCAAACGGCGGCCCGAGAGCCGCCGTCGCAATACAAGGATGTCGGCGCCGGATCAGGCGGCAACTTTCTCCACTTGGCCGTACTCCAGGTCCACCGGGGTCGGGCGGCCGAAGATGGACACGGCCACGCGCAGGCGGGCGTTGTCCTCGTCGACGCTCTCGACCTGGCCGTCGAAGCTGGCGAACGGGCCGTCGATGACCTTGACGGTCTCGCCGATGTCGAAACGGATCGTGGGCTTGGGACGCTCGACGCCCTCTTCCACGGCGCCGATGATGTTCTGGACCTCACGCTCCGAGACCGGCAGCGGCTTGGTGCCGCCTGCGGCGCCCAGGAAGCCGGTGACCTTCGGCGTGTTCTTGACCAGGTGATAGGCGTCGTCGGTCAGCTCCATCTTCACCAGCACATAGCCGGGGAAGAATTTGCGCTCCGAGTTCACCTTGCGGCCGCGACGGATCTCGACGACGTCCTCGGTCGGCACCAGGATTTCGGAGAAATTATCCTCCAGCCCCTGCTGCTTGGCCTGCATACGCAGTTGCTCGGCGACCTTCTTTTCGAAGTTCGAATAGGCGTGGACGATGTACCACTTGTGACGCGGGTTCGAGGTCGGGGCGGGCGCTGCATCGGTCATGAGCGGGTTCCTTACGAGCCGAAGGCGACGATATAGCGGAAGGCGATGCCCAGCAGGCTGTCCACGATCCAGAAGAAGGCGGCGGCCAACATCACCATGATCAGCACCATCACCGAGGTGATCCAGGTCTCCTTGCGGCTGGGCCACACGATCTTGCGGCCCTCGGCGCGCACCTGGCTGAAGAATTGGGCGGGCGACGTGCGCGGCTTGGCCGGCGCGGGAGCATCGACCGCCACGGTCTGGGCGCCCGCTGCCGCGGGGGCGCCGCCGGTGTTCCGGCGGCCGATCTTGGACTTGGCCTTGGCCATTCAACGTCTCTTCGCACAATTGATCCTGTCGCCGCAGATGGGGTGTCCCATCCGGCGGCGACAGGGGGAAATGGCAGGAGTTGGGGGACTCGAACCCACGACCCCCGGTTTTGGAGACCGGTGCTCTACCAGCTGAGCTAAACTCCTAGACGAGCGGCCGCGTTCGCGGCTGTCGCCAGACCGGCGCGTATGCCCGACCGGGCCGGGGTTTTCAAGGGCGCGGCGTCAGTTTCCGGCGGCGGCGGCGCGGGCGGCCGCTTCGTCTTCCGGCGTGATGACGGGGCGAAACACCAGCTTGTCGATGCGACGGTCGTCCATGTCGATCACCTCGACCTCGAACCGGCCCAGTTGCAGCACCTCGCCCTCCTCGGGCACGCGCGACAGTTCATGCAGCACCAGCCCCGCGACCGTGTGGAAACCCTCGCGCTCGCCGAAGTCCTCGCCCAGTTCGTCCGACAGTTCGTCCAGGTCGGTCTGGCCGTCGACCAGCCAACTGCCGTCCTCGCGCTGACGGATCATGGTCTGGTGCGCGTCGTGCTCCTCATGGAAGTCGCCGGCGATCATCTCCAGAAGGTCGGTGGCCGTCACCACCCCCTCGAAGGCGCCGAATTCGTCGACCAGGAAGGCCATGTGCACCTTGGACGCCTTCATGATCTCCAGCGCCTTCAGCACCGAGGTCGACTGCGGGATGAAGGCCGGGGTCTGGACCAGGCGCTCGACGTTGAACTCGCCGTTGTCCAGCAGGCTGTCCAGCAGGTCCTTCTTGTGGACCACGCCCAGCGGATTATCGACGTCGTTTTCGCGCGCCACGACGATGCGCGAATAGGGGCAGGTGCGGATCTCCTCGCGCAATTGCTCCTCGGTATCGTCCAGGGCGATCCAGAACACCTCGTGGCGCGGCGTCATGGCCACGCGGATCGGCCGGTCGCCCAGGGTCAGGATCTCTTCGATCATCTCCTGCTCCTCCGGTTCGATCAGACCGGCCGAGGTGCCCTCGGCGATCATGGTCTCGACCTCCTCCTGGGTGACGTCGGAGCCGTCGCGATCCTTGACCCCCATCACCTTGAGAATGCCGCTGGTGGAGGCCGTCAGCAGGATGACGAACGGCTTCAGCACGATCGCCAGGGTCGAGATCGGCGCGGCGGTCTTGGAAGCGATGGCCTCGGGAAAGATCAGGGCCAGCCGCTTGGGCACCAGTTCGCCGACGATCAGCGAGACATAGGTGATGAAGACCACCACCCCGGCGGTGGCGATGACTTCCGAATAGGGCGCCAAAGCCGGGATCGCCGCCTCCAGCATCCGATCCAGCTCGCCCGCGATGGCCGCCTGGCCGTAGGCGCCGGCCAGGATGCCGATCAGGGTGATTCCCACCTGCACGGCCGACAGGAAATGTGTCGGCTCTTCGGCCAGCTTCAGGGCCGCGCGCGCGCCGCGGTCCCCCCGCTCGGCCCGGCTTTGCAGTTTGGACTTGCGTGACGAGACGACCGCCATCTCGGTCATGGCGAACAGGCCGTTCAGCACCACGAGCAGCAGTACGACGGCGATGGCGATGGCTAACATCTAGGGAGAAGGAACCGACGCGGCGCGACAGTCGGCGTCCGCAAGAGCGATACTAGGGGCAAATTTCGCCGGACGCCATGGCGTATCAGGCGGTACGGCCGATCTCGACCGAACCATAGGCGCCGCGCCGACCAGGATCCGCCGTCGCGCAGGCGCTCATGCCGATGATCACGCCGATGAAGATGCCGATATGAAGCGCGCGCCGCATGGTTTCCCAAACCTTAACGTCCGGCCGAAAGCTAGACGCCGCCGCAGGGCGCTGCGCAAGCGCCGTCGTCGGTCAGGCGAGAAACAGGGTTAAGGCGCGCCCCTCCCAAGCAAAACCCCCGCCGGATGTCTCCGACGGGGGTTCGCTTGACACTTGGCCTATGGTCGCCTCGCGGAGGCTCCCGGCTTGAGGCCGATTACTCGATGATCTTGGAGACGACGCCGGCGCCGACGGTGCGGCCGCCTTCGCGGATGGCGAAGCGCAGGCCCTGGTCCATGGCGATCGGGGTGATCAGCTCCACGGTCAGTTCGGCGTTGTCGCCCGGCATGATCATCTCAACGCCTTCCTTCAGGTGCACGATGCCGGTCACGTCGGTCGTGCGGAAGTAGAACTGCGGACGATAGTTGGTGAAGAACGGCGTGTGACGGCCGCCCTCTTCCTTGGTCAGGATGTAGGCCTCGGCCAGGAACTTGGTGTGCGGGGTGATCGAACCCGGCTTGCACAGCACCTGGCCGCGCTCCACGTCCTCACGCTTGGTGCCGCGCAGCAGCACGCCCACGTTGTCGCCCGCCTGGCCCTGGTCCAACAGCTTGCGGAACATCTCCACGCCCGTGCAGGTCGTCTTCTGAACCGGACGAATGCCGACGATCTCGACTTCCTCGCCGACCTTGATGATCCCCTTCTCGACGCGACCCGTCACCACCGTGCCGCGGCCCGAGATCGAGAACACGTCTTCCACCGGCATCAGGAACGGCAGGTCCACCGGACGCTCCGGCTGCGGAATGTAGTCGTCGACCGTCTGCATCAGCTCCAGCACGCGCTGCTCGCCGATCTCAGGCGTCACGCCGTCCGTCGCCGCCTTGGCCGAACCCTTGGTGATCGGAATCTCGTCGCCCGGGAACTGATAGCTCGACAGCAGCTCGCGGACTTCCATCTCCACCAGCTCCAGCAGCTCCTCGTCGTCGACCAGGTCCACCTTGTTCATGAACACCACCAGCGCCGGAACCCCGACCTGACGGGCCAGCAGAATGTGCTCGCGCGTCTGCGGCATCGGGCCGTCGGCGGCCGAAACCACCAGGATCGCGCCGTCCATCTGCGCCGCACCCGTGATCATGTTCTTCACATAGTCCGCGTGCCCCGGGCAGTCGACGTGGGCGTAGTGACGGTTCGCCGTCTCATACTCCACGTGCGCCGTGTTGATCGTGATGCCGCGAGCCTTCTCTTCCGGCGCCGCGTCAATGTCCGCATAGTTCATCGCCTTGGCGCCGCCAGCCTTCGCCAGCGTCATCGTGATCGCCGCCGTCAGCGTCGTCTTGCCGTGGTCAACGTGACCAATCGTGCCGATGTTGCAGTGCGGCTTAGTCCGTTCAAACTTTTCCTTGGCCATGGCCAAACTCCTGATGGCCCGGGTTGAGGGGCGCTGTCTGCTTCAAAAACCTGGAGCGGGTAGACGGAATCGAACCGACATAGTCAGCTTGGAAGGCTGCTGTACTACCATTGTACTATACCCGCACGGAGACCGCGTCAGATCCGGGGACCTTCCGCGGCCGACCCGATCCGGCGTCCTGTCTCAGGTTTCGAAAGCGCGTGGTGGGGGAAGCAGGACTCGAACCTGCGAAGCTTACGCAGGGGATTTACAGTCCCCCCCCTTTGCCGCTCGGGACATTCCCCCGCGCGCGTTTCAATACCTTCTGACGCCTCGCCGCCGACCTTTCGATCGCCGCCGAAACAAAAGCCTTCGGTGCATGGCCTCGCCTGGGATACAGGAGGCGCCAGACCCGAAAGCCTCAAGGGCTCCAAATCGGAGGGCGTCTTATAGTGTCGTCAAAACGAGAACGCAACGACCGGAAAAAGGCTGAAAAGCCCAGCTTCAAAGGGCGTTCCGACAAGCCCCGCGAACGGGGCCGCGGTCCCGGTCCGGCGGCGTCGTCCCTCAGTGATTCTCGCGAACGCCCGGCGCGGTCGGGCGAGCGATCGCGCGCCGACGGCGACAATTTCGTCTGGGGCCGCCACCCGGTCCTGGCGGCTCTGGCCAATCCCGCGCGCAAGGGCATGGGCCGCCTGATGGCCACCGCCGACCGCGCCGAGGAGCTGGAGCGCGACCACCTGACCCACGGCCACAGGATCGAGATCGTCGACGGCCCGGCCCTGACCCGGATGCTGCCGCCCGGCGCGGTGCACCAGGGCCTGGTGTTCAAGGTCCAGCCGCTGGAGGGCGTCGCACTGGAGGATGTCGCCGAACCAGCCCCAAACCCTGGCGAGGGGGGCGTCATCGTCATGCTGGATCAACTGACCGACCCCCAGAACGTCGGCGCCATCTTCCGTTCGGCCCTGGCCTTCGGCGCCAGGGGGATCGTGGTGCAGGACCGGCATTCCCCCGCCCTGGCCGGCGCCCTGGCCAAGGCCTCCGCCGGGGCGACCGAACGCCTGGCCTGCGTGCGGGTGACCAATCTGAGCCGTGCGCTGGAACGGCTGGCCGACCTGGGCTGGCGCGCGGTCGGCCTGGACGGCTCGGCCGAACAGACGCTGGAACAGGCTCTGGACGACCGGCCGACCGTGCTGGTCATGGGTTCGGAAGGCGACGGCATCCGCCGCCTGGTGGCCGAACATTGCGACGCCCTGGCGCGAATCCCCATGCCGGGCGGTTTCGAGAGCCTGAACGTATCGAACGCGGCGGCCATCTCTCTCTATGAATGCGCGCGCGCGCAAAGGCGGGGCTGAGGTCTCTCCCATCTTCGATATGGCGTGGCGGAGGGTTGGCCTTCTCGCCGCCTCCCATTAGGAAGCCGCCATGGAATTCCTCAGCTCTCCTGAACTCGCCAGCCAACTGACCGCCCTGGGCCAGGTCCTGATGATCGACCTGGTCCTGGCTGGCGACAACGCCGTGGCCGTGGGCCTGGCCGCCGCCGCCCTGGCGCCCGAACAGCGGCGCAAGGCCATTCTGATCGGCCTGATGGCCGCCGTGATCCTGCGCATCGGCTTCGCCCTGATCACCGTGCAACTGCTGGCGATCGTCGGCCTGCTGCTGGCGGGCGGGGTTCTGCTTCTGTGGGTGTGCTGGAAGATGTGGCGCGAATTGCAGGAGTCGGCGACCCACGACCAGGCCGAGGCCGAGGCCGAACTGGAACTGGCCATGCAGATCGAGCACGGCAAGGGACCGACGCCGGAAGAACTGGGTCTCAAGCGCAAGTCGTTCGGCGCGGCCTTGATTCAGATCATGATCGCCGACGTGACCATGAGCCTGGACAACGTCCTGGCCGTGGCTGGCGCAGCGCACGAACATCCCTGGGTCATGGTGTTCGGCCTGGTGCTGTCGATCGCCCTGATGGGCGTGGCCGCCACCTATATCGCCAAGCTGCTGACCAAGCACCGCTGGATCGGCTACGTCGGCCTGGTCATCGTGCTGTACGTCGCCTTGCACATGATCTGGGACGGCGCGCGCTCGGTCGTGGTCCGCACCGGCAACACCGAGAGCTTCAACCGCTCGGCCCCCGCCTTCCTGGCCATCTCGCCCGAGGAAGAGGCCAAATTCTGGAAGGGCGTCCGCAGCGACAAGACCGCGACCCCCGCCACGGGCGCCCCTTCGGCCTCGCCACCGCCGATCATGGCGCCCCAAAGGGCGGAACCCGCCGCCCAGCCCGCCGCCAGATAAGACAAGGCCCCGGAGCGATCCGGGGCCTTTTCATTCGCACGCCCGACCGCGACCTATTCGGCGCCGCCGAAGCGTTCCGACCATTCCGCCACCTGGGCGTCCTCGATCTTGGCGAACAGCACGCCTTGGGCCGCGACGGCTTGGCCGCGCGGCAGGACGTCCAGCAACGGCTCGTCCGCCGACGGCCAGCTCAGATCGGTCGCTCCGACCGAGGCGGCGATCCTGGCCGCGGTTTCGGGCATGACCGGCGCGGCCAGACGCGCGAACAGGGCGACCAGGTTCAGGCCGGTGCGCACGCCCACGGCGGCGGCGTCGCGATCGGTCTTCAGCGCGGTCCAGGGCGCCGCGACTTGCAGATATTCATTGCCCAGAACCCAGACGGCGCGAACGGCCTGGGCGGCCTTCCTGAACTCCATGGCCTCGAAGGCGGCGGTCGCCTCGGCGATGCCGGCGCGGACGTCGGCCTCCAGCCTGGCCTCAAGTTCGCCAGGAACGCCGCCGTCGGGCACGACGCCGTCCATCTTCGATTCCGCGAACTTCACGATGCGGTTGACGAAATTGCCCAGCACGTCGGCCAGGTCCTTGTTCGTCGTCGACTGGAACTGCTCCCAGGTGAAGGCCGCATCCGACCCTTCCGGCCCATAGGCCGTCAGATGCCAGCGCCAATAGTCGGCGGGCAGCAGCTCCAGCGCCTGATCCATGAAGACGCCGCGTTTCTGGCTGGTCGAGAACTTCCCGCCATACCAGTTCAGCCAGTTGAACGCCTTCAGCGTATCGACCGTCTTCCATGGCTCCTGGGAGCCGAGAAGGGTCGTGGGGAAGCTGACTGAGTGGAAGGCGACGTTGTCCTTGCCCATGAACTGGACATAGCGCACGTCCTGCGCGCCCTCGTCGGTGCGCCACCACGAACGCCAGTCGTTCCCGGTCGCCTCGGCCCACTCCTCGGTGGCGCCGATGTATTCGATGGGGGCGTCGAACCAGACATAGAAGACCTTGCCCTCCATGCCAGGACGCGGCCCGCCGTCGGGACCGACCACCGGCACGCCCCATTTCAGGTCGCGGGTGATGCCCCGGTCGATCAGACCTTCGTCCAGATGCTTGTAGGCGATCGACTTGGCCAGCGACGGCCAGTCCTTGGAATCGACCCAGGCGCGGACCCGGTCGGCCATCCTGGTCTGCAACAGATACAGGTGGCGGGTGTCGCGCACCTCCAGGTTCCGACTGCCGGACACAGCCGAATAGGGATCGATCAGATCGGTCGGATCGAGCAGACGGCCGCAGTTGTCGCACTGGTCGCCGCGCGCGCCGACATGGCCGCAATGCGGACAGGTGCCCTCGACATAGCGGTCGGGCAGGAAGCGGCCGTCGTCGACGGAATAGATCATCCGATCGACGCGCTCCTCGATCAGACCCCGCTCTTCCAGCACCTTGGCGAAATGCTGGGTCAGTCGGCGATTGGCGTCGGACGATGATCGGCCGAACCAGTCGTAGCTGAGACCGAAGGCTTCGCCCGCGCGCCGCTGAATCTCGTGCTGCTCGTCGCAATAGGTGCGCACGTCCTGACCGGCGGCGGCGGCGGCCAGCTCGGCCGGGGTGCCGTGTTCGTCGGTGGCGCAGATATAGAGCACCTCATGGCCCTGCCCGCGCTTGAACCGCGCCCAGACATCGGCGGGCAGCATCGAACCGGCCAGGTTCCCCAGGTGCTTGATGCCGTTGATGTAGGGCAGCGCCGAGGTGATGAGGATGCGGGACATGAGGCTCTTGGCGAGTGGCGAGTGGCGAGTGGCGAGTGGCGAGTGGCGAGTGGCGAGTGGCGAGTGGCGAGTGTTAGTGGCGACGGTTGGCGGTCAGCGCAACCTGCACGGACGCTAAATCGGCGCCGACGTGATCAGTGGGGCGCGATCTCGCCGCTTGCTGCTGGCCAGGCGCCGCCGCCCAGCCGCCGCGCGATGCGCACGAACCGACCGGTCAGCAGCACCGCCGAAACCAGGCTGGCGATGATCACGGCCCAGACCAGGCCGTTGACGCCGATCGCGTGCGCCAGCCACCAGCCCAGCGGCATCATGATCGCGGCATAGCTGACGAAATGCATGATCGTCGGCCACCAGACGTCGCCCGCCGCGCGGTTGGCCGAGGCGGCCACCACCTGGATGGCGTCGGCCACGAAGAACAGAGCGGTCAAGGCCAGGGCCGAGGCCGCCACGGCCAGCAACACCGGGTCCCGGTTGTAGGCCGAGGCCAGGATGTCCGCCGACGGCCAGATGATCAGGGCGATGATCAGACTGAGGGCCGTCACCACGCCGACGCCGACCAGGCCCGCGCGCATGACGCCATCGGCGTCCTTGGCCCCATAGGCTCTGCCGACCAGGACGGCGGTCGCCGCCGACAGGCCCATGGGCACCATGAAGACGATCGCCGAAACATTAAGGGCGATGGTCCAGGCGGTGGTCTCCACCGCACCCAACTGACCGGCGATGAAGGTCATGGCGGCGAAGGCCCCTACCTCGATGAAATAGCTGGAACCCGCGCCGTAGCCGACCTTGCGCTGCTCGCGCTCGGCCGTCAGATCGCGACGCGGCTTGGCGAACACGCCCAAGGCCCGCGCCTCGGGCAGCCGCAGGATGTAGATCACCAGGAAGGCCGCCAGCGCCGTGCGCGCGCCGAACGTCGCCCAGGCCGAGGCCACGGCGCCCGACTGGCCGATGCCCAGCAGATCGGGCACCAGCGCCAGATTCAGCAACAGGTTGACGCCATTGGCGATCCACATGGCCCACATGCCCGCCTTGGGCCTGCCCAGGGCCTCCAGGAAGAACTGGGCCGCCACGCTGATCAGATAGGCGGGCATGGACAGGGCGAAGACGATCAGGGCGGGCGCCGCCCCCTGGCCCAGGCCGTCCGCCAGCCCGGCGTGCCGCATCAGCCAGGGACCGAAGGCGATCATGGCGATCATCGAGACGACGCCGATCCGCAACGCATAGCTCATGCCCCGGCGCAGCACGGCGCCGACCTCATGACGCCGCCCCTCGCCCAGCATGCGGGCCGTCATCACCTGCACCCCCATCATCAGGCCGACGGCGGTGGTCAGGACGATGGAGGTCGGCGCCCAGGCCAGGGCGTGGAAGGCCAGTTGTTCGCCGGAATGGTTGCCCACCACGATGGCGTCCGTCAGGCCCATGGTCATAATGCCCAGGCGCGCCAGGACCACCGGCCAGGCCAAGGTCAAAAGATCTTTCAGGGCGGTGCGGGTGGGAGCGCTGAGGGAAAACATGGGACGCGGCAAAGGCCACGCCGGGAAATCATGGTCAACTCCCAATCGGATTGGGGGTTTCCGCTACCAGGCGCCCAGGTCGCGCAATTGCGCCACCAGTTCCGGCGGCACGTCGCCGGCGTCGGCGACGCTCAGATCGACGGGCGCGTCCTTGGCCTCCAGATAGCGCCAACCCTGGAACGGCCGACGGGCCATCGGCGCGGTGCGGATGACGCGCGGCTCCAGCGTGATCTCGCAGCGGCTGGCCTTGCCCTCGCCCCTGGTGGTGATGTCCAGGATCGGCTGTCGGCAGGCCACGACGCCCTTGACGACCCAGTACAGGGATCCGCCGTCCTCGATCTCGGTCGCGCGCTTGGGCGTCATCCGCGTGTGGACGATCAGGGGCTGGCCGGACCCGGCGCGCCGTTCCAGCCATTCGACATCGGTGACGCCGACGCACAGCTTGATGATGTGGAGACCCATGAGCCGCCCTTAACATCAGAATCCCGGCGACGTCAGGGCGGCGGCCGCGCTAGGCTGACGACATGACCGCCACGCGCCGCCAGACCCTCCACGCCGGTTTCGGGCTGGCCGTGACGGCGGCGATCCCGCCCGCGTTCGGAGAGACGCCCATGTATGGACTGATCGGCCGCATGAAGGCGGTCCCAGGCAAGCGCGCCGAACTGGCCGCCATCCTGATGGAGGGAACCGGCGATATGCCCGGCTGCCTGTCCTACATCATCGCCGAGGATGCGGAAGACGCCGACGCCTTGTGGATCACCGAGGTCTGGGACAAGGCCGACAGTCATCGCGCCTCGCTGTCCCTGCCCGCCGTCCAGGCCGCGATCGCGCGCGGACGGCCCCTGATCGCCGGTTTCGACAACCGCCACGAGACCCGGCCGCTGGGCGGAACCGGCCTGGCGCGCGACTGAAGCCGACGGCCTAGCCGAAGGCCGCGCGGACGGCGTCGATGCAGATCAGGACGACGACCACGACCTGAACCCCGGTGAGCAGGCACAGCGCCATGATCGCCAGCGTCTCCACGCGATCCCGCCCGCGCCTCGTCGGAGCGGACCCTGGCCGGTCAGCCGTCCCGGTTTCCAGATCGATGCGCCTGTCCAAGAGTCGCCCTCACGATGAGAGCAACCTTAGGTAGGCGTGGCTTTAAATTCAATCTAAGATAGAGAGCCGCTCAGATATCGCGCGTGCAGCATCGGCTTGCCCAGCCAATAGGCCAGTTCGGCCGGGCGATCGATGTCCCAGACGGCCAGGTCCGCCTCCAGTCCCTTCTTGATCCGCCCGACGTCGGCGCGCAGGCCCAGCGCCCGCGCCGCCTCGCGCGTGGCTCCCGCCAGGGCTTCTTCCGGCGTCAGACGGAACTGGATGCAGGCCAGGTTGATCGCCGCCGTCATCGAGGCGACGGGCGAGGTGCCGGGGTTGCAGTCGCTGGCCACCGCCATCCTCACCCCATGTTCGCGGAACAGATCGACCGGCGGCGCCTGGGTTTCGCGCAGCATCAGATAGGCGCCGGGCAACAGCACGGCGACCACACCGGCGTCGGCCATGGCCTTCACCCCTTCCCGCGTCGTGTGTTCGACATGGTCGGCTGACAGGGCGCCATAGCGCGCGGCCAGGGCGGCCCCGCCCCCGTCCGACAACTGGTCGGCGTGCAACCGCACCGGCAGGCCCAGGCCGCGCGCGCGCTCGAACAGACGCGCCACCTCCTCGACCGTGAAGGCGATGGGTTCGCAATAGGCGTCGACGGCGTCGACCAGATCGTGATCGTGCGCGGTCGTCAGGATGTCGCCGACGGCCAGGTCGATGTAGGCGTCGCGGTCGTCGCGGTATTCGGGCGGCAGGGCGTGCAGGCCCAGATAGCTGGTGCGCACCCGCACCCCGCCCTCCTTGCCGATGCGGCGGGCGACGCGCAGCATCTTCAGCTCTGCGTCCATGTCCAGGCCATAGCCGGACTTGATCTCGACCGTAGTCACGCCGGTGGCCTTCAACCCCTCCAGCCGCGTCATGGCGCTGGCGAACAGGTCATCCTCGCTGGCCTCGCGGGTGGCGCGGACAGTGGAGACGATGCCGCCGCCGGCCTTGGCGATCTGTTGATAGGTCGCGCCGCTCAGTCGCTGTTCGAACTCGCCCGAACGGTCGCCGCCGAAGACCAGATGGGTGTGACAATCGATCAGCCCCGGCGTGACCCAGCGGCCGCCCAACAGATCCGTCTCGGTCGCCTTGTGTTTGGGCAGTTCGCCGCGCGGTCCGGCCCAGACGATCTTGCCGTGGTGGATCAGGATCGCCCCGTCCTCGACGGCGCCATAGGGTTCGTCGGACTCGACCATGGTGGCCAGGCGGCATTCGGTGATCAGTCGGTCGGCGCGGATCATCGCGATTGGAACCCCGTCAGCAGTTCGCAGAACCAGCGCCCGACGGTCAGCGACCCCAGATCGCCCACCTCCAGCGACGGATCGTACTCCGTCAGATCGACGGCCTTCACCTTCGGATGAGCGCCGATCCGGCGCGTCGCGGCGAAGAAGTCGTGCACGGACACCCCGCCCGGCCGCGCGCCGGGGCTGGCCGGCCATTGACCACGGTCGATCACATCGATGTCGAAGTCGACGTAGATCATGTCGCACAGGGCCGACAGCCGCTCCAGCTCCTCGGCCGCGACGACGGCCAGGCCCCGCTCGCGGCACTCGCCGACCGTCCGCACCGAAATCCCCGCCGCCTTGGCCTTTTCATGCGCCCGGCGGGTGTTGGCGAAGGGCGCCAGGCCGAGCTGGCTGATGCGCCGACCCTCCAGCCCGTCATCCAGCAGCGCCTGCACCGGGTTGCCGTTGGTCAGCCCCTGATCGGTGTCGCGCAGGTCGAAATGGGCGTCCAGCGTCAGCAGTCCGGTCCGCGCCAGGCCCAGACCGTGCACGCCTGGCCGGGTGATGGCGTTGTTGCCGCCGACCAGAACCGTCAAGGCGCGATTCGCCTGGGCCGCCACGGCGTCGCGCACGGGCATGAAGGCGTCGGCGGGCGTCACGGCCTTCAGCGGCGCATCACCGGCGTCATGAACCGCAACGCTCAGCTCGGTCCCCGTCTCCACGTCATAGGTCGAAAAGCGCGGCAGAACGGCCCGGAACGCCTTGGGTCCCAGGTCGCAACGTCCCGGCGTCAGCGACCGCTCATTCAAGGGCGCGCCGATCAGGGCGACAGGGGCGTCCGGGCGGTTCCCGACCAGATCGCTGATCGACCGCCAGCCCAGGGCCTCGGAGGGTTCCGTCATGCTCATCCTTTCGTCGGCGAGAAACGCGCCACCAGATCATAGGCCGCGCCGGGGAAGGTTTGGGAAGCCCAAGTCACGCCCTGGCCGTCTCGCCAAGTGCGCCGCTCCAGCCTCAGGCAGGCGCCGCCGATCTGAAGTCCCAGACCGGCCGCCGTCTCGCGGTCGGCGGCGACGGCGGAAATGCGATGCTCCGCCTCGGTCCAGGGCGTGTGGGCCAAAAGCCACCCGCCCGGCGCCTGGGCCTCGAAGTCGGCCGTCTCGGCCTCGGGCGCGGCGGCCAGCGAGATCAACCGCCTCTCCAGGGCGAACGGCAGACCGTCGGCCAGATGCAGGGTCTCCAGTTCGATCACCCGGCCGCCCAAGGGCGACTCCCCGTCCCGCCCCGCCCGAATCGCGCGCGCCAGCAGCCGATGCGAATAGGCCGACCCTCGCCCCTCGACCTCGGCCTGGATGTCGGGGATGGCGACCAGGGCGGAGGAATGGACCGGCGGATGGGCCACCACCGTTCCGGCGCGCCGCCGCCGCACGACCAGTCCGCGCGTCGCCAGGTCCGACAGGGCGCGCGACACCGTCATCCGGGCGCAGCCGTATTCGGCCGTCAGTTCGGCTTCGGTGGGAATACGGAAACCCGGCCGCCACTCGCCCGTGGCGATACGGCGTTCGATATCGCCCGCGATGCGACGATGCAGGGGTTCGCGATCCATGGCGAGAACCCTGCCCCTTGCCTCCCATAATGTCTAGACATAAGACTGCCGGCAGACGGCGATGCGCGCCGCAAAGGAGGATCCCATGACCGCCACGTCCAACACCCGCGTCGTCCGCGCCCCGCGCGGTCCCGAAAAGACGGCGAAAACCTGGGCGGCCGAGGCGGCGATGCGGATGTTGATGAACAATCTCGATCCCGAGGTGGCCGAGCGGCCCGAGGACCTGGTGGTCTATGGCGGCATCGGCAAGGCGGCGCGCGACTGGGCCAGTTTCGACCGCATCGTGGCCGAGCTGGAGTCGCTGGAAGCCGACCAGACCCTGCTGGTCCAGTCGGGCAAGCCGGTCGGCGTGTTCCGCACCCACGAGGACGCGCCGCGCGTCCTGATCGCCAACTCCAACCTGGTGCCGAAATGGGCGACCTGGGAGCATTTCCACGAACTCGATCGCAAGGGTCTGATGATGTACGGCCAGATGACGGCCGGTTCGTGGATCTACATCGGCACCCAGGGCATCGTTCAGGGCACCTATGAGACCTTCATGGAGGCCGGGCGTCAGCATTATGGCGGCGACTGGTCGGGCAAGTGGATCCTGACCGCGGGCCTGGGCGGCATGGGCGGGGCGCAGCCGCTGGCCGCGACCATGGCCGGGGCCTCCTGCATCGCCGTGGAATGCCAGCGCAGCCGCATCGAATTCCGTCTGCGCACCCGCTACCTCGACGTCATGGCCGAGACCGTGGACGAGGCCCTGGCCCTGATCGAGACCGCAAAGAAGGACGGAAAAGCGATATCTGTCGGACTGTTGGGGAATGCAGCGGATGTTTTGCCTGAATTAGTGAGGCGCGGCATGCGGCCCGATCTGGTCACCGACCAGACCAGCGCTCACGACCTGGTCAACGGCTATCTGCCCAAGGGCTGGACCGTCGCCGAATGGGAGGACAGGCGCCAGTCCGACCCCGAGTCCGTGCGCGACGCGGCGGCGCAATCAATCGTTGATCACGTCCAGGCCATGCTGGCCTTCCAGGCCATGGGCGTGCCGACCACCGATTACGGCAACAACATCCGCCAGGTCGCCTTCGACAAGGGGGTGACGAACGCCTTCGACTTCCCCGGCTTCGTGCCCGCCTACATCCGTCCGCTGTTCTGCCGCGGCGTCGGCCCGTTCCGCTGGGCCGCCCTGACCGGCGACCCGGAAGACATCAGAAAGACCGATGCGGCGATGAAGGCGCTGTTCCCCGACAACGCCGGTCTGCACCGCTGGCTGGACATGGCGGGCGAGCGGATCGCCTTCCAGGGCCTGCCCGCCCGCATCTGCTGGATCGGCCTGGGCGACCGGCACCGGGCCGGACTGATGTTCAACGAGATGGTGGCGTCCGGCGAACTGTCCGGCCCCATCGTCATCGGCCGCGACCATCTGGACAGCGGCTCGGTCGCCAGCCCGAACCGCGAGACCGAGGCCATGATGGACGGCTCGGACGCCGTGTCCGACTGGCCGCTGCTGAACGCCCTGCTGAACACGGCTTCGGGCGCGAGCTGGGTGTCGCTGCACCACGGCGGCGGCGTCGGCATGGGCTATTCGCAGCATTCCGGCGTGGTCATCGTCGCCGACGGCACCCCCGAGGCCGCCAAACGCCTGGAGCGCGTGCTGTGGAACGATCCGGCCACGGGCGTCATGCGCCACGCCGATGCGGGCTACGACATCGCCAAGGACGCCGCCCGCGCCAACGGCCTGAACCTGCCGAGCCTGAAGGGCTGAACCATGATCCAGATCCTCATCGGCGCAGCGCCGCTCACCCTGGCCCAGCTTCGCGCCGTCCTCGACGGTCCCGTGACGCTCTCATTGACCGATGCGGCCTGGGCCGCCGTCGACAAGGGCGCCGCGACCGTCGCCGCCATCCTGGCCGAAGGGCGCACCGTCTATGGCATCAACACCGGCTTCGGCCTGTTGGCCAACACCTCGATCGCGCCCGAGGACCTGGAGACGCTTCAGAAGAACCTGGTGCTCAGCCACGCCTGCGGCGTCGGCCCGCTGCTGGACGAGACCGTCACCCGACTGTTGCTCGTCCTGAAGATCGCCAGCCTGTCCAAGGGCGCCTCCGGCATCCGTCGCGAGACGCTGGAGGCCCTGATCGCCCTGGTCAACGCCGATGTCCTGCCCTGCATTCCGTCCAAGGGGTCTGTCGGGGCCTCGGGCGACCTGGCGCCGCTGGCGCACATGAGCTGCGTCCTGATCGGCGTCGGCGAGGCGCGGCATAAGGGCCAGACCCTGTCGGCCGCGGCGGCCATGGCCGAGGTCGGGCTGAAACCGCTGGTCCTCGGTCCCAAGGAAGGCCTGGCCCTGTTGAACGGGACCCAGTGCTCGACGGCCCTGGCCTTGGCCGGCCTGTTCGCGACCGAGGCGGTGTTCGCGGCGGGAATCGCCGCCGGCGCCCTGTCGGTCGACGCCCTGAAAGGTTCGGACGCGCCGTTCGACCCGCGCATCCACGCCCTGCGCGGCCAGCCGGGCCAGATCGCCGTGGCCGCCGCCCTGCGCGGTCTGCTCGGCGGCAGCATGATCCGCGACAGCCACCGCGAGGGTTGCCACAAGGTCCAGGACCCCTATTCCCTGCGCTGCCAGCCCCAGGTCATGGGTGCGGCCCTGGACGTGCTGAAGGCCGCCGCCGCGACCCTGGAGCGCGAGGCCAACGCCGTGACCGACAATCCGCTGGTCTTCACCGACGACGGCGACGTCATCTCGGGCGGCAACTTCCACGCCGAACCCGTTGCTTTCGCAGCCGATCAAATCGCCATGGTCCTGTGCGAGATCGGCAATATCTCGGAACGGCGCACCGCCATCCTGGTCGATCCCAAGATGAGCGATCTGCCCGCATTCCTGGTCAAGGAGAGCGGCCTGAACTCGGGCTTCATGATCGCCCAGGTCACGGCCGCCGCCCTGGTGGCCGAGAACCGCATGGTCGCCCATCCGTGCAGCATCGACACCGTGCCGACCAGCGCCAATCAGGAAGACCACGTCTCCATGGCCACCCATGGCGCGCGGCGCCTGCTGGACATGGCCGAGAACACCGCGACGGTCGTCGGCATCGAACTGCTGGCCGCCGCGCAAGGGATCGAATTCCATCGCCCCATGACCTCGTCGCCTCGCCTGGAGCAGGTGTGGGCCGTCGTGCGCGAGGCCGCGGCCGCCTATGGTTCGGATCACTATTTCGCGCCGGACATCGACCGGGCTGCGGCGGGCGTCCGAGCGGGCCGTTACCGCGCCTTCGCCGGGGACCTGCTGCCCTCGGGCTGAGGCGTCAGGCGGTCTTCTGGCCGTAGATGGTCACCGACCCGATGATGTCGCCCGTATGGGCGTCGGCGACGACGTCCAGCGGGTACACGCCCTGGTCGCGCATCTCGGCCAGCGCCACCGCGCGCCGCAGGACGTGCATCTCCATCGCCGGGGGCGGGGTCGACAGATAGGATTCGGCTTCGAAGCTGTAGCCCGCCGCCTCTCCCAGAACCTGGAACAGCGCCAGGCCGTTCGGCCTCAGGCGTTGGAAGATCTTGCGCAGGATCAGTTTCTGCACCGGCGGCGGATTGTGCTGCAAGGTGATGGCGGTGAAGAAGAAATCCGCCTCGGGCAGGTCGTCGAAATCCTCCAGCCCCTGCATCAGGCGCGTCTCGACATTGGTGACGCCTTCCTGGTCCATGAAGGCGCGGCACAGGGCCAGATTGCCCGGCGAGATGTCCAGGGCGATCACCTTGTCGAAACGGTCGGCCAGACGGCGCGTCACCCGGCCGACGCCGCAGCCCAGTTCGATGCAGACGCCGCCGTGGTGCGGCACCCCGGTGCGTTGCCCAAACAGGTCGATCAGCCTGGCCTCGCGCTCGCCCGAGGCGTGGAACTCGGCCAGATTGGCGGGATCGTTGATCTGGTCCGCCTTGAACCGATCGGCGGTCAGCACCGACCAGTGGGGTTCGGTGTCGCCCAGATGGGTCCATTGGCGACGGATGCGATCCAGCAGTCGCGTCATCGTCTCAGGCGGGGCTTCGTGCTGGATGGTCTCGACCGGCGCGATCAACTGACCGTGCAGCGCCTGTCGCACCGCCAGGCCGGCGACGCGGTTGGTGAACTCCGACGCGTGGGTCATGGCGTGCAGGAAGGAGGCCCGGTTGGGATGTCCCGCCCGATGCAGGGCGATCACCTCGGCCGATTCCGGCGCACGCTCCAGGAAGACCCGGTACCCCTCGACGACGTCTTCTTCCGTCAAACCGCCGTCGTTGCTCACTGGGACCTCAGGGTTGCTTTTCGACTGTCAGGGCGTAGTCGCCGACCGCGCCCGGCGCATAGCTGCGCGCGCGCACGACATAGACGCCGTCCTCCGGCGCCGTCCAGTCCAGTTGCGCATGGGTGTCCGACAGGCCGTCGTCGTCGGAGGCCAGGCTTTCGAACCCGCCGTCATCCTGAACGCGGCCGACCTCGACCAGGGCGTCCACGGCGTTGGAGACCATGATCAGACGCAGCTTCTCGCCGCCCTTGGCCTGAAGCTCGTAGGCGTCGAAATAGGCGCCTTCGTCATTGACCGCATCGACTTCGGTCAATGCGCCGCGCGCGGTGGTTCCGACCAGGATGCTGCCCGGCTGCGGCTCTGGTCCCCGGTTGATCAGTTGGATCGAGTACAGGCCCTTGCCGTCCGTCGCCAAGGGCATGGCGCGGATCACATAGTCGCCGTCTTCCGGCAAGGTGAAGTTGAGCCGCGAATCCAGCCCTTCGCCCAGGCCGTCGTCGTCGCTGGCCAGGGCCTCCCAGTCCTCGCCGGAACGGCCGATCTCGACAAAGCTGTCGAAATCGCCCGAGCGAACAACGATCTGCACCCTCTGTTTGGCCGCGCCGCTGAAGCCATAGGCGTCATAACCCTTGCCGTCGTCGGCCTTGGGATCGTCGGCCGTGATCTCGCCCTGGACCGTCTCGCCGAAGGCCAGCGGCGTGGCCGGCGGCGGCGGGGCCGTCTCGCTCAGGGTCAGGGTATAGGCGCCGGAGCCGTCGCCGAAGGCGCGCGCCTCGATCACATAGGTCCCGGCGTCCTCCAGCGTGGCGGCCAGGCGCGAGTTGGTGCCTTCTCCCGCGCCGTCGTCGTCCTCAGCGACCGAGACGCGCCCTCCGTCGGTCTCGCGGAACAGTTGCAGATAGGTGTCGAACGCCTCCGACGACATCGTCGCCGCGATGCGCTGGCCCGCGCGCGCCTGGAAGCGATAGGCGTCGGCGCGGACGCCCTGGTCATTGACCCCGTCCTCGACCGTCAATTCGCCCTGCACCGTGTCTCCCACGGCGATGGCGGCGGTCGGCGCCGCCGCCGGACCTTCTTCAAGTTTCAGCGTGTAGGTCCCGGCCGATTCGTCGGCCAGACCGGCGGCGCGGATGACATAGTCGCCGCTCTCCGGCGCAGTGAAGATCAGGCGGGAATTCAGGCCGCCGCCGGGGGCGTCGTCATTCATGGCCAATTCCTCGAACCCGCCACCCCTTTGGGCGCGGCCGACGCGGACCACGGGGTCGAAAGCGTCGGCGTTCAGGCTGATCGCCAATCGATCGCCGGCGCGAGCGCGAACGACATAGGCGTCATAGACGCCGCCTTGATCCTGTTCGGGGTCGCCGACGCTCAGATCGCCCGAGACCTCGGCGCCCAGGCGGATCGAACGCGGGCGCGGCGCGGGCGGCGCGGGCGGACGTTCGGCCAGGCTCAACGTATAGGCGCCGCCGCCCAGCCCCCCCAAGGTCCGGGCGCGCAGCACATAGGTCCCGGCGGCCGGGACCGTGAACCTCAGCCTGGAATTGGTCTCCTCGCCCAGGCCGTCGTCGTCCTCGGCCAGCGCATCGCCTTCGGTCTCGCCGTCCGCATAGAGCGCCAGATAGGCGTCAAAGTCCTGGGCGCGCATCACGGCTTCCAGCCGCTGGCCGGCGCGCGCCGAGATCCGGTAGTCGTCGTAGCGATAGTCCTCGCCCGACTGGGCGTCGCCGTCGGCGATGGCGGCTTCGACCGTCTGGCCGATGCGCAAAGGCTCCTGCGCCAGTGCCGAACCGGCGGCCAGCAACAGGGCGGCCGCGCTGGCGGCGGTCAGAACGGTCAGGCGGCGCATCGGAATCCCCCAGGGAATGGTCCACGATGATAGACGCCGATCCGGCCCGTCTGTAAATCGCGCGCCATCCGTTCGATTCCTGACGAAGGCCCTCACCGATGACCGAACGCGCGACCCTGATCGACGGCAAGGGCTTCGCCGCGGGGCTGGTGGACCGGGTCAAGGCCGCCGCAGCGCGTTTGCGCGAACATTCGGGCGTTCAGCCGGGCCTGGCCGTGGTCATCGTCGGCGAGGATCCGGCCAGCCAGGTCTATGTCCGATCCAAGGGCGAGCGCACGGTCGAAGCGGGCATGTATTCCGAGACCCATCGCCTGCCGGAAACGACCGACCAGGCCCAGTTGCTGACCCTGATCGACCGGTTGAACGCCGATCCGAAGATCCATGGCGTCCTGGTTCAGTTGCCCTTGCCGAAACACATCGATTCCGACGCGGTCCTGGACGCCATCGACCCCGACAAGGATGTGGACGGCTTTCACGTCGTCAACGCCGGACGCCTGGCCCTTGGTCTGCCGGGGCTGGTCCCCTGCACGCCGCTGGGCTGTCTGATGCTGCTGAAGGACCAGTTGGGCGATCTGTCGGGCCTGAACGCCGTGGTCGTGGGACGTTCGAACATCGTCGGCAAGCCGATGGCCCAACTGCTGCTGGCGGAAAGCTGCACCGTCACCGTCGCCCATTCGCGCACCCGCGACCTGCCCGCCCTGTGCCGCACGGCCGATATCCTGGTCGCCGCCGTGGGGCGGCCCGAGATGGTGAGCGGCGACTGGATCAAGCCGGGCGCGACGGTGATCGACGTCGGCATCAACCGCGTCCCCTCGCGCGATCCCGACAAGGCGGCGGCGGGCAAGACGCGGCTGGTCGGCGACGTGGCCTTCGACGAGGCGGTTCAGGTCGCGGGCCGCATCACGCCCGTGCCGGGCGGCGTCGGCCCCATGACCATCGCCGTCCTGCTGGCCAACACCTATGCCGCCGCCTGTCGCGCGGCCGGGGTCACGCCCGAATCTCTGGACGCTTGAAGCGGCCGACAACTGCGCCGATAGTTCGACTCGAAGTCGGCGTTCGACCGGCGCACGGAGGACACATGACCCGCTTCAACTCGCGCATCGCCGCCATGGCCGCCGTTGCGGTGCTGGCCCCGTCCGTCGCCGGATGCGGCATCAACGCCATCCCCACCAAGGAAGAACGCGCCCAAGCCGCCTGGGCCGACGTTCAGTCGCAGTACCAGCGTCGCGCCGACCTGGTGCCGAACCTGGTGGCCACCGTCCAGGGCGCGGCCTTGCAGGAACGCACCACCCTGACCCAGGTGGTCGAGGCGCGCGCGCGCGCGACCGGCGTGACGGTGACGCCCGAGACTCTCAGTGATCCGGCCGCCTTCCAACGCTATCAGGCGGCGCAGGGCGAACTCAGCCAGGCCCTGTCGCGACTGCTGATGGTGGTCGAGAACTATCCCACCCTGCAATCGAACCAGAATTTCCTGACCTTACAGTCGCAACTGGAAGGGACCGAAAACCGCATCACCATCGCCAGGCGCGACTACAATGAAGCGGTCCGCGACTACAACACCAGCTTGCGCACCTTCCCCACCGTGATCTGGGCCAAGACCATCCATGGCGGGTCCAAGCCGATGCAGCTCTTCACCGCCACAGCCGCCGCCCAGTCGGCGCCGACGGTCAATTTCGACGCCTTGAACCCCTCGGCGCCCGCGCCCGGCGCCACGCCCGGCTCGCCGCCCCCGGCCGCGCCCGCCCGGTGATTTCGACGCGCCGGTTCAGCGTGACGCGCCCGCTCGCGCATCTGTCGCTTCTGCTCGTCCTGGCTCTGACCTGGGCGGCGCTGGCGGTCGCGCCCGCCTGGGGCCAGACCTTCCCGGCCCTGTCCGGCCGCGTGGTCGACCAGGCACGGCTGCTGGATCGGGAAACCGAAGCGGCCCTGACACAGAAACTGACGGCCCTGGAAGCCGACACCGGCGACCAGGTGGTGGTCGTCACCCTGAACAGCCTGCAAGGCCAGGAAATCGAAGACTACGGCTATCGCCTCGGCCGACACTGGGGCATCGGCCAGAAGGACGGCGACAACGGCGTCCTGCTGATCGTCGCGCCCAATGAGCGCAAGGTGCGGATCGAGGTCGGCTATGGCCTGGAACCCGTCCTGACCGACGCCCTGTCCGCGCAGATCATCCAGAACGAGATCCTGCCGGCCTTCCGAACCAGCGCCTTCCAAAAAGGGATCACCGACGGGGTCGACGCCATCGACGCCCAGCTCAGGCTGGATCCTGCCGAGGCCCAGGCTCGCGCCGCGGCGGCCCGAACGACCCGGCCCGAAGCGCCGATCGGTCCCATGATCGTGGTCTTCCTGGTCTTCCTGTTCCTGTTCCTGGGCCTGTTGGGTTCGGCGTCGCGCGGGCGGCGGCATCGCGGCGGCGTCTCGCCCATCCTGATCTGGGCCGCATCGGAGGCCATGCGCAACGGATCGCGCGGCGGACGCGGCGGCGGCTGGGGCGGCGGCGGCGGCTTCAGCGGCGGCGGCGGCAGTTTCGGCGGCGGCGGCGCCTCGGGGGGATGGTGATGCGCTTCACCGCTCAGGATCATGAACGTATCGCGGCGGCCATAGCGACGGCCGAATCCCAGACCTCGGGCGAGATCTTCTGCGTCGTCGCCGGGCGGGTTTCGGCCTATCGCGACATCCGTCTGGGCTGGGCGGCGCTGGCGGCCCTGCTGCTGCCCCTGGCGCTGGTCCCCCTGGGCTTCGATCCGGCCTGGCTTCCGGGCGTGGCGAGCGCCTGGGAGGCGGCGCACATGGCCGCGCGCGACGTGACGATAGGGCGCGCTCTGGCCGCCTACGCCGTCATGCAGGCCGCGATCTTCCTGGTCGTCTTCCTGATCGTCTCGCTGCCGGGCGTGCGCCGCTGGACGACGCCCTTGCCGGTGCGGCGCGCCCGCGTCCGGCGCGCGGCGATGAAGCAGTTCCTGGCCCACGGCCTGCATCAGACCGAAGCCCGCACCGGCGTGCTGATCTTCGCCTGCCTGGCGGACCATCAGGTCGAGGTAGTGGCCGACAAGGGCATCCACGACAAGGTCGAACCGGCCGTCTGGGGCGACGCCGTCGCCGCCCTGACCCGCGAAATGCGCGCCCGGCGACCGGCCGAGGGCTTCATCGCCGCCATCGGCCTGTGCGGCGAGGTTCTGGCGCGGCATTTCCCGCCGCGTCCCGTGAACGAGAACGAGCTTCCCGACCGGCTGGTGGTGCTGTGATCGCCCCATTGAGGTCGCTTTCGCGGTGAAAAGGGCCTAGCCCAACGCGAACCGCCCATGCCCCGTCTGATCACCTACAATGTGCACCGCTGCGTCGGCGTCGATCGACGGCTGGACATCGACCGTGTCGCCGCCGTGATCGCCGAACACGAGCCGGACATCGTCTGTTTGCAGGAACTGGACGTGGGCCGCGCCCGCACCGGCCATGTCGACCAGGCCCGGGCCATCGCCGATCGCCTGTCGATGAGCTTCCGTTTCCACCCCGCCATGGCGGTCGAGACCGAGCTGTATGGCGACGCCATTTTGACCCACCGGCCCGAGGTGCTGGTCCGCACCGGCGCCCTGCCCACCCTGGTCGGCGTGCCGGGGCTGGAGCCACGCGGCGCCCTGTGGTCGCGCATCGACATCGACGGCGTTCCGCTGAACGTCATCAACACCCACCTGGGCCTGGTCCCGCGCGAACAGAGACGTCAGGCCGCGGCCCTGGCGGGTCGCGACTGGATCGGCGCATGCGAGGGGGCCGCCATACTGACCGGCGATTTCAACGCCACCTCTCTGACCCGGCCGTATCAGATCCTGAACCGTCGCCTGTCGGACGCTCAGCGACTGCTGGGTCTGCGTCCGTCGGTGAAGACCTTCCCGTCAGGCTTCCCAGCGATCCGCATCGATCATTTGTTCATCAGCCCGCAGGTGCGGCCGATCCGGGTTTTCGCTCCCTTCTCGCCGCTGGCGCGGATGGCCTCGGATCACTTGCCGCTGGTGTTCGATTTCGAGCTTTCGCCGACGCCCTGAAGCGCGCGAGTGCGCCCTCGCCGTTTCCAGGGCCGCCAGGCGTCGGCAGTCGAGAACGGGTCGCCCAATTGCCAGTCCGCGATCTGGGTTTGGAACCAGGACGGCGGTTCGGCCCCCAGGTGTCGCATTCGGCCGGTGTCGAACGCGGCGACGGCCGCGCCCGTCGACCCCATCAGGCCCTCGGTGGTGGCGAATTCCTCGGCGCTGACGCCCAGGAAGTGACCCAGGGTGCGGTGGCGGTGGGCGCGGATGGCGGCGCGGCCCGCCGCATCCGTCGGCTCCGTCGAGATATCGCATTCGGTGTCATAGCCAAGCGACCGATTGTTCAGATTGGTCGAGCCGATGCGCAACAGCCGATCGTCGATGATCGACACCTTGGCGTGAACGATGATCCTTTTGCGCTGGCGGGTGCGCGGCGCCAACGCCAGGAAGCGGTTGTGTTTATCGGCCTGCTCCAGCTTGTAGAGAACCTGCGCCCTGGCCTTGTCCATCGTCAGGCGGTCGAACCAACTGGGGCTGGTGACGGTGGAGACCAGCACCACCTCCGGCCCATTCGGCTCGGCCAGGCGCGCGGCCAGGGCCTCGGCGACCAGGTGCGAGGTGAAATACTGGTTCTCCAGATAGATCAGCCGCCGTGCGCGCGCGATCGCCTCCAGGTGCAGGGCCTCGTTCTCGCGCACCTCGGGTCGACCGCGGCAAGCGGGTTCGGTGCGTGAGATCCCGATCGGCGTATCGGTCATGGTCGGCGCGACCCCGTCGGGCCAGGGGTCGCCCTGGGTCTCGTCCGGCAATGTCCGTTCCCAGGTGGCGCGGTACCAGCGTTCGCGCGCCAGATCGCCCAGCGCCCGCGCCGCTGGACCATCGAAGACGCTCATGGTCTCGTGGCGAGGCGAAGGGATCAGCCCCGACGGCTCGCATCGCCTCGGGTCGTCGTCATAGTGTTCAGGGCTGTCCCAGCGATCCGTTGAAATGTCCCCGCCGCCGCAGAAGGCGACCTTGTCGTCGATGATCACCGCCTTCTGATGGTGACAGGCGCCGAGGGGACCCGGTTGATCCAGCCGGAACTCGACAATCCGCTTGCGGAACCACCGCTGCGCCTTGTGGGGGTAGAAGCCTTGCGACGCCGCGATCAGCAGCGGCGACTTCCAGATCAGCAGCCGCACATCCAGCTCGGGCTTCTGCTTGACCAGCAGCCGCAGCCGGTGGCCGATTTCGGCGGTATGGTCGTCGAACGCGCTCTCGACCGACAGACGGGTGCGCGGATCGAACTGCCAGCCCAGGATCACGATCGATCGTTCGGCCTTCTCCAGGGCCGAGGCCAGGGCCGAGAAATAGGCCTCGTTCTCCATCAGCACGGCGAATCGATGCGCGGTCTCAGTGCGCCAGATTCCCGCACCAGGGACCAGCAGGCTGCCGTCGTAGCTGTCCGCGAGGGAATGCATGGCTGTGGCGTGACCGATTGAAGTGACCGCCGCTCATCGCCGGGCGGGCGATCACGTCGAACCGTGTCATCCGTTCCACGCCGCCGGCCTTTTGGTCAACACGGTTCGGAAACGGCTGCATTCGCCATCGTTCCGCCTTAGTATCCGCGCGCATAGGGACCGTTGTTCGTTGGAGGGGCCGGACAGTGCAGGCGCTGGTCGAATTGATCGCGGGTTTGATCGCCATGCTGGCCGCCGTCGCCCTGTCGCAGTTCGGCGTCGATCTGAATCCCGTGCATGAAGCGAATCGCGAAGTGCATCGCGTCGCCCATTGCGACGACGTCACGGTTCAGGACGCCAAGACCATGACCGTGACGGTGGAAGGTCGGAACTGCTGATCCACGACGCCGTCGCGTCGCACGCTTTGATCTTGGCGCCTGAACGGCTACGGTCTCGAACCCTCGTTTCCGGCCCGGTCCGGCGAGCGCCTAGACCGAGATCGACGCTTGATGAAATCCCGCAACCGGCCACCGCTGAACCCATCCGATCCCCAGCCCGACCAGGCCGCGGCCGTCGATCCGACGCCGCAACCCCTGCCCGAGGCTTCCGAGGACGACAGCGCCCCGCCGCGTCCCATGTCCGAGCGTCGTCGTCGCCGCCTCGTGGAGGAGCAGCGTCAGGCCGATGAGGCCGCCCGCGCGGCTCAGGCCGCACAGGCCGAACCCGTGGTGACCATCGACATGGCGACCGAGATCGCGTCGCCTCCGGCCGCCTATGATCCGCCTCCCGCGCCGGTCGTGATCACCCCGCGCGAAAGCCAGCCCAGCGGCCGTTACGCCTATCTGATCGCCAGTGCCGCTTCGGTCCTGTGGGTCGGCGGCGTCGCGGCCTGGGCCGCCTATGAATTCGGATCGGGCGGTGCGGCCTTGGACCCGCTGCGCATGGCCATCTATGTGCTGTTGGCTCTGGCCCCGGCGGGGCTGGCCATCATGCTGGCCCATGCCGTGCGACAGGGCGCTGGACTGGCGGCCGAGACGAAACGCGCCCGCGATCTGTCCACCGCCCTGGTCGCCCCGACCGCCCTGGCGGCCCAGCAGACCGGCGAGGTTCTGGCCACCCTGCGCGCCGACATCGACCACGCCGCCCTGACCGCCGAGCGCGCCAGAAAGGACCTGGGACTGCTGCGCGAGGCCCTGGCCGCCGAAACCCAACGCCTGAACGAGGCCGCCGAAACGGCCGGACGCACGGCGCGCCGCCTGGTCGAGCAACTGGGCGGCGAACGCGAAAAGCTCAATGTCCTCGGCGGTCAGTTGGACGGCCAGGCCACGGGCGTGCTGGAGGCCGTGGAGCGCCAGTCGCGCATGGTCGTGGACGCCTCCGACCTGGCCCAGACCCAGCTTCGCGAAGCCGAGGCCGCCCTGGCCGCGCGCGCCGCCGATCTGGCCGCCGCCGCCGGTGAAGCCCAGGACGCGGCCCGCCTGGCCGCCGACGACCTGTCGCGCCAGACCCTGCGGCTGGAGAACGCCGGCGCCGGCGTCGCCGAGCAGATTCAATCGGTAGAAGAGGGCCTGGGCCAGCAGCGAGCCGCCCTGGTCACCGCCGCCTACGCCCTGCGCACCGACCAGGAGGATTTCTCCGCCCAGGTCGAAAGCCAGCGCGCCCAGCTTACGGAACAGATCTCCGCCAGCCGCGCTTCGGCCGCCGAACTGGACCGCACGACACAGTCGACGACGGAATCCGTCAGGGACCTGGTCGAGGCCGCGACCGACCAGTTCCGCGCCCTGGTCGAGATGTCCCAGCGCGAGGCCGACGGCTTCGACGCCGCCACCAAGGTCGCCCTGGACCGCTTCGAGGCCCTGGCCGCCGAGGCCCGCGACACTCTGGTCGAAGAGACACGCCGCAGCCTGGAAACCCTCAAGGCCACGGCTGAGGAAAGCCGCGCCACCGCCGCCGAGGCCGCCGAAGACTCCCGTCTGCGCGCCGAACGTCTGGGCGAGACCCTGTTCGATGCGGCGCAGAAGGCCGACCAGGCCGCCGACGCCCGGATCGCCGAGGCCCGACGCATCGTCCAGGAGACCACCGGCCTGGTCGGCGAGGCTGGCGACCTGGCGCTGGACCGCCTGGAGGCGACGTTGGAGCGGATGAACGCCGTCCTGGCCCGCGCCGACGCCGCCGTGGTCGAGATCGACCGCAAGGCCGCCGCCCTGCCCGAACAGGCGCGCGAACGGGTCGACGCCGTGCGTCAGGCGGTCGAGGACGGTCTCGCCGCCCTGTCCGCCGCCTCGGAGAAGGCCGCCCGGGACACCGAAGCCCTGGACGCCGGTTTCCAGGAACGGGTGCGGCGCAACTACGACATGCTGACCGAGGCGGTGCGCCTGATGGGCGTGGTCTCGGGCGAGGCCCCCGCCCCCCGTCGGCGGGATCCCGCCGCCGCGGTTCCGCCGCCGCCGACCGACGCTCCGCCCCCCCGCCGCGCGCGTTCCGAAGAAGGCCGGGGGTTTGGCCTGCGGGGACGACTGAAGCTGACCCCGGCCGACGGCTCTCGTCCGCCTTCGGACGAACAGTTGGGCTGGAGCGATCTGGTCCAGGCCGATGACGCGGGCGAACCGCCGATGGACCTGACCGCGCCGGTCATGCCGCCGCCCGATGTCGAGATTCTAGCCGGACGCATCGTCGTCTCCATCCGCCGCATGGGCGTCGACCCCAACGCCCTGCTTCCGCGCGCGCGCATAGAGGAAGCGGCCCAGGCCTGGTCGTCGAACGATCCCGACGGCGCCCGGTTGATCGTGCGTCGCGTGGCCCCCGCCGCCGTGCGCAGCGTCTCGCGCCGGGTGTTGAGCGACGCGGACCTGAAGGCCGACGCCGAACGTTACGTGCGCGCCTTCGCCCGCGAACTTCAGGCCTTCGGTCCCGAATCCACCGGCGTGCTGGCGCGTCTAGCCAGTGACGGAGGCCGCGCCTTCCTGTTGCTGGACGCCGCCGTGGGCGATCTGGCCTGAGGCCCCGGCGTTAGGAATTGTGGCTTGACGAAGGCGCGGCCAGACCGCACGGTCGGCTCGACTGTCACGTCATTGTCACAAAGCTTGCCGAGGCCCATGTCCGACGCCGACCGAGCAGACCAGCGCCTGCCCGTCATCGTCCTCTGCGGCTATGACGCCGACGACGAGGTCTGGGACCCTGTCGAGGACCTGTCCGGGTCTCACTGGCGTCCGAACGGCGCCCTGGCCGTCAGCCTGGCCCCGTCCGACGCCGACACCCTGTACGAAACCCTGGCCCAACAGCTACGCGATCGCCGCTGCCGCGCCCTTCTGCTGGTCGGGCGCGGTCGGTCGCCGGATCGGTTCAGCGTCCAGATGCGAGCCGAGAACCGGGCCTTGTCGGGTTCGGGGCGCATGAATGTCGACCTGCCCTGCCTGGCCCGCGCCACCCTGCCGGTCGCCGATGTCGTGGCGGCCCTGAACGATGTGGGGCTGAAGGTCGACGCCACGTCGGAGGCCGAGCCGGATGTCGGCTCCTATCTGCTGTTCCGCATCCTGGCTGAATTGCCGGACGTGACCGAGGCGCCCGCCGTGGGTCTGTTGCGCGTGCCCGCCGACGTATCCCTGGATACCGCCCGGCGCGGGGTTAAGGCCGCCGCGACCGCCATCGCCGCCCAACTGGCCCCCATGCCTCGTGTGCAACACGCCTAAATCGCCAGGCGACGTCTCAGTCCCAGGGCCAAAACCCCGCCCATGGCCGCCATCGCCGTCATGGCCAGATAGCCGCCGACCCCCGCTGCGTCATACAGCGGTCCCGACGCCAGGGTCGCCACGCCGATCAGCACCCCCGCCGCCAGCATGGAATTCAACGTCTGACCGGCCGTATGGCTGTCGTCGGGGGTCAGCCGCTCGATGATCTCCACTCCCGCCAGATAGGTCGCCGCGAAGGTCAGGGCGTGCAGGGTCTGCAACGGCCACAGCGCCCACAGCGGCGGCGCCAGGGCCATCAGGCTCCAGCGCAGCACCGATGCGCCGACACCCAGCATCAGCATGGCCCATGGCCCGACCCTCCGCCGCTTCCGCCATGGCTCGATCCACCACATGAAGCCGATCTCGACCACGACCGAAAACGCCCACAACAGGCCGGTCATCCGCTCATCCAACCCTTGCGTCTTCCAGGCGATGGCCGAGAAGCCGTAGTAGAAGGCGTGCGCCGCCTGCACCGATCCGATCGCGAACAGGGCGGTCATGAAGATCGGGTCGCGCAACAGTCGGCCCAGGCCCCGGAACCGCGCCAGTCCGTCGGCCGGTCCCGTCGCGCTGACCGGTTCGTCGGGCAGGCCGCGCCAGGCGTACAGACCGATCCCTGCGCTGGCCGCAACGACCCAGACAATCACGGCGTCCGGCGGCGCCACGGTCAGCAAGGCGCCCATGGCGACATTGGCGCAGACGAAGGCCGCCGATCCACAGCCGCGCGGAAAGGCGAAGCCGTGTCCCGTCCGCCGCGCAACGCGCAGGTTCAGCACATCGGTCAACGGGATCAGTCCCGCCGCCGCGCTGGCGCCCACGAACCAGCACAGCGCCCGCATCCACGCTTCGCCCGCCAACCCGGCCCCGCCGTATCCGACCGCCGCGATCAAACCCAGCAGGGCGATCGGCGTGCGCCGCGACCGGAAACCATCGGCCCAGACCGCCGTCGCCGGCCCGGTCGCCAGCCTCCCCAGCATGGGCGCGGCCAGCAGCGCCCCGATCTCTGCCCCGCTCATGCCCCGACTGGACAGCCACAGGCCCGCGAACGGCAGGCTCACCCCAGTGGCGCCGAAGAGCAACACATACTGAACGGCCAGCCGGATCGTGGGTGTCATGGCGCCGCGCATAGCAGACTCGCGCCGCCGCGTCGGCTAGGACCGACGCCATGGCCGTCGATCGCCCCCTCGCCGTCTTCGCCGCCCTGTGCGGCGCCCTGGCCGTGGCCCTGGGCGCCTTCGCCGCGCACGGGGCCGGGCCGCAGGTGAAGGCGCTGTTGACCACCGGCGCCCATTATCAACTCGTCCACGCCCTGCTGGCCCTGGTCTGCGCCGCCTGGCCGGGCCGCCAGCGCCTGACCTCGACCGCGGGCTGGCTGGCCGGAACCGGCGGTCTGGTCTTCGGCCTGGCGCTGGCTGGGATCGGCCTGCTGCGCCTACCGGCCCTGGGCATGGTCGCGCCGATCGGCGGAGCCATGATGATCGCGGGCTGGCTGGTTTTGGCGCTCGCCGTCTTTCGGTCACATTCCGTCAAGACCTGACCGGTCAAACAGGAGTTCCGTTCACCACATGGCCTATTTCGTGACCGATGCTCCTCGCCGGGACCTGTATCCCGAGATCGAACCTTTCGCCTCGGGCTGGATGGCCACCGAGGGCGTGCACGAAATCTATTATGAGGAGTGCGGCAACCCCAACGGAAAGCCGGTGGTGGTGCTGCATGGCGGACCGGGCGGCGCCTGCAATCCGGGGATGCGGCGCTATTTCGATCCGAAGCTCTATCGGATCATTCTGTTCGACCAGCGCGGCTGCGGCCGGTCACGGCCCAACGCCTCGCTGGAAGACAACACCACCTGGATGCTGATCGAGGACATCGAGCGCCTGCGCGAACGCTGCGGCGTCGACAAATGGGCGGTGTTCGGCGGCAGTTGGGGTTCGACCCTGGCCATGGCCTACGCCATCACCCACCCCGAGCGGGTTTCGGCCCTTTTGCTGCGCGGCATCTTCCTGCTGACCCGGAAGGAGCTGACCTGGTTCTATCAGCACGGCGCCTCGATGATCTTCCCGGACGCCTGGGAACGGTTCGTCGCGCCGATCCCCGAGGCCGAACGCAACGACCTGATGGGCGCCTATTACAAGCGGCTGACCGGCGAGGACCGCAAGGCCCAGTTGGAATGCGCCATCGCCTGGTCCAGTTGGGAGGGCGAGACCGTCAGCGTCCAGGGGCCCGACGCCCGACCCGACAAGTTCGCCGAACCCGACTTCGCCCTGGCCTTCGCCCGGATCGAGTGCTGGTACTTCATGAACGGCGGCTTCTTCCCGGAGGACGGCTGGATCCTGAAGAACATCGGCCGCATCCGCCACATCCCGACCTGGATCGCCCAGGGGCGCTTCGACGTGGTCACGCCGATGGACAGCGCCTGGAGCCTGCACCGCGCCTGGCCCGAGGCCAGGCTGGACGTCATACCCGACGCCGGCCATGCCTCGACCGAGCCGGGCATCATCGACAGCCTGATCCGCGCCACCGACTGGGCGGCCAGCCTTTAGGGCTTCGGATTGGTCTTTTCGACCAGTTCGCCGAGCTGGAAGCCGATGCGCCGCGCGGGCCGGTCTTCCGGCTTCTTGGCCACGCTGAGCATGACGTTGATCTGACCGTAGTGCTGGATCAGCCGCACCGGCTTGCCGTCGCCGTTCTTGCCGAAGAACAGGATCAGGTCCGGTCCCCAGAAGCCGACATCCTCGATCCGCATGGTTCCGTCGCCGGGCACGCCGACCAGTGAGGCGGCGACCTCTTCATCCTGGTCGATCCCGGCCTCGAAGGCTTCGATCATCTTGGACAGCCGCACAAAGGCCCATTCGGCCGGATTGTCGCGCATCTGCACGCCCTGCATCATCGCCGCCGCGTCCTCGGGGACGCCGACGGGCATGACGGGCTGGGGACAGGGCGCGCCGAACAGGTTCGGATCGGCCTTTACGGGCGGCGGAGTCTTGCTGATCACGGTCATGGCTTGTCTCTAGCGCGCGCAGCCCCAGATCAGAACAGGCCCTGTCCCTTGGGCAGTTCGGCATAGCGGTGCACCCGCGTCGACAGCACCATGCCGAAGCCGATCATCACCGTCATCATCGACGACCCGCCATAGGACAGCAGCGGCATGGGCACCCCCACCACCGGCGCCATCCCCATCACCATGGCCCCGTTGATCAGCACGAAGATGGCGAAGAACGACACCATCCCGGCCGCCGCGATCCGCCCGAAATGGCTGTGCGACAACGAGGCGATGCGCAGGGCGATCACGATCACCGCCAGATAGCAGGCCAAAAGGGTGAACGAGCCGATGAAGCCGAACTCCTCGGCCACCGTCGAGAAGATGAAGTCCGTCTCTCGCTCCGGCAGGAAGTCCAACTGGCTCTGACTGCCCAGGCCGTATCCGCGCCCCAGGAAGCCGCCCGATCCCAGGGCGATCTTGGACTGAATGATGTTGTAGCCGGTGCCGGACGGATCCTTGGACGGATCCAGGAAGGTCAGGACGCGATTGCGCTGATAGTCGTGCATGCCGAACATGATGAAGGGCGGCACGAAGGCGACGGCGGCCACCAGACCGGCCACAATGATGCGCCAGCTCAGTCCCGCCATAAACATGATGGCCGCGCCCGTCAGGCCGATCACCATGGCCGAGCCGAGGTCGGGCTGTTTGGCCACCAGGATGAACGGAATGCCGACAATGGCGGCCGGGAAGATCAGCTTCCATGACCAGCGCGCCTCCTTGGCGGTGTGGCTGTGGTACCAGCGGGCCAGGGCCAGCACGAGACCCAGCTTCATGAACTCGGCCGGCTGAATGCGGATGAAACCCAGGTTGAGCCAGTTCTTGGCCCCACCGGCGGTATAGCCCAGGGGCGTGAACTCGATCAGCAACACCAGGAACAGCACGAAGCCATAAAGAGGATAGGCCGCGCGGAACCACCATTTCGGGTGCATCAGGGCCAGGCCCAGCATGATGATCAGCATCGCGCCGAAGCGGGTGATGTGGTCGAACGCCCAAGGCTCCCAGCTACCGCCCGCGATCGAATAGAGCATGGCCGTGCCGGTGCCCGCGATGATGCAGAGCAGGCCGACCAGGTTCCAGTCGATCTGAGCGATCTTGACCGACAGACGGTCGCGTTCGCCAGGGCGGGTCAGGGCGGAGGCGGTCATTGCGGCGGCTCCGCCAGATAGGGACGCGGCCCGCTGGTCGTGGTGCGCCCAGGCGCAGCGGGTCGGGGTGTCGAGGTCTGGGACGCCGGGGCCTGGGGCGCGGGGGCGGTCTCGACCAGACCGCCGATATTGCCGGCCTCCCCTTCTCCGGCCTCCGCGGGGCCTTGCGCCTCGGGCGGCAGCGGACGCTCGATGCGCGCACGCATGTCCGGGTCTTTCAGCAAGGCCACCTTCATGACCTCGCGCGCACGCGGGGCGGCGTCGGCCGCGCCGCCCGCCGGGGCGTGCTGGATGATCAGGGCGATGGCGTACCGCGGCGCGTCATGCGGCGCGAAGGCCACGAACAGGGCGTGGTCGCGGCGGCTCCAGACCGCGTCGCGCGGTCCGCGCGAACCGGTGCCGTAGTCGCGCGACTGGGCCGTGCCGGTCTTGCCCGCCATCTGGATGTCGCCCAGGCCCAGTTGCGAGGCGCGATAGGCGGTGCCGGTCACATCGTTGGCCACGGCCGCCATGCCCGCGCGGACGATGTCCAGATGCTCCTGTGGGAACGGCAGGTCGCGGCGGCTTTCGGGCTGCGGATGCTCCTTGCCGCCGATCGACTTGATCAGGCGCGGCGTGATGGCCTTGCGGCCATTGGCGAGGCGCGAGGTCATGGTCGCCAACTGCAAGGCCGTGGTCTCGATCGCGCCCTGGCCGATCGCCACCGACAGGGTCTCGCCCGGATACCATTTGCGCGAATCCGGATTCGGATTCTTGCGGTTGTAATTCGCCTTCCACGCCTGGCTGGGCATGGTGCCTCGGCGCTGGCCGTCGATGCCGATGTCATAGGTCTGGTGAAAGCCCAGATCCTCGGCCACGCGGGCGATCCGGTCGATCCCGGCGCGGTTGCACATATGATAGAAATAGGTGTCGCACGAGTTCTTGATGGCGTTGTGCATATCCATCGAACCATGCCCGCCGCGTTTCCAGCAGCGGAAGGTGCGTCCGCCGTAGAAATAGCCGCCCGTGCAGGTGACCCGTTCGGCCGGATTCACCCCGGCGTCGAGCAGCGCCAGGGCCGTGGTCATCTTGAAGGTCGACCCCGGCGGGAAGGTGCCGTAGATCGCCTTGTCCAGCAGCGGCCGCCGTTCATAGTCGGCCAGGGCGCGATAGATCTTGGACGGCACGCCGCCGACGAACAGATTGGGATCGAATGACGGCGCCGAGACCATGCACAGAACGTCGCCATTGCGCACATCCATCACCACGCAGCCGCCGGACTCCTCGCCGAACACCTCCAGCGCCCGGTTCTGGATGTCGGCGTCCAGGGTCAGGATGACCTCTTCGCCGTGCACCGCCGGCTTGGAGCCGCCGACGTCCTCGCCGACCACCCGGCCGCGCGCATCGACCTCGACCCGATTGCCGCCGGCCTCGCCGCGCAACTGTTCGTCCAGCGCCTTCTCGACGCCCTGGCGCCCGACGCGGAATCCGGGGTTGAACAGGATCGACGGCGGGTCCTCGTCGCGGTCGCGATAGGCCTGGATATCGCGGTCGTTCGGCTTGGCCACATAGCCGACGACGTGGGCGAAGGCGCCGCCGAACGGATAATACCGAGCCTCGTTCATGTCGGCCATGACGCCCGGCAGCTCGTTGGCGTACAGATTGACCCTGGCGAACTCTTCCCAGGTCAGGTCGCTCTTGACCGGCACGGGGGAAAACCGCGGCGCGGCGTTGACGTCGCGAATGATCGCCCGACGCCGATCCACCGTATCGGGCAACAGGCGGCCCAGAAGGTCCAGGGTCTGGTCCAGGTCCTTGGTTTCGTCACGCACCACCAGCACGCGGAAACTGGGTCGGTTGCCGGCGATGACCACGCCGTTGCGGTCCTTGACCAGGCCGCGCGGCGGCGGAACCAGGCGGAAGTTGAACTGATTGTTCGAGGCCAGGGTGGCGTATTCGCGCGCCTGGATGACCTGAAGCTGACCCAGCCGCCCGACCAGGGCGGTGACGCCCAGCGCCGTCAAACCGCCCAGCACGAAGGTCCGGCGCAGGAAGGATCCTTGCCGTTCGTTGACGTCGGAGAAAAAGATGGACGGTTCGCTGCTCATCTGAAGCGCAGGTCTCCGTCGTCGAACCGTTCGATCATCCAGGCGGAGATTGGAAACAGAAGCAGCGTCGGCAAGACCTGCCAGAACAAGGCCAGAAGGCTGGGCGCATTATGCGCGCGCAGACTGACGATCAGATAGACCAGGGCGAAGGCGCCGACGACGCAGACCGCATACCAGGCGAACAGCACCCGCGTCTCCTGCCCCGCCAGGAAGCTGCGAGACAGCAGAACGCCGCCATAGACGGCCAACAGGCAGATCGCCCACAGGCCCAGCGGGCCGCCCCACAACAGGTCCAGGAACAGACCCAGCACCAACAGGGTGACCGGTCCCAGCACCGACGGACGGATCAGCGGCCAGGCGAAGGCCAGGGTCAGCGGCAACACCACTTCCGGCAGGGCGAACCAACCGAACAGCTTGACCGGCGTAGCCAAAAGGAGGGTGACGGCCATCACCGCCAGGGCCGGCAGGAAGATCCACTGCGTCGGCCCGATCACGCGAACCGCGACGGGCCGTCTCACGCCGGTCTCTCCGGCTGCGTTGAAGCGGGGGCTGGCGGCGTCGCGGCGGCGGGCGGCGCGGCGGCGGCCTGGCTCGCGCGGCGCGCGGTCTCTTCGGCGGCGGCTTGGCGGCGGGCCTGGACGTCGCCAATGGCGGCGGCCTGGTCGGCCGTGGGCGGCGGCGCAGTGTCCAGGGCGGCCAGAGGCGGCGCGTTCAGGGCCTCGGCGTTCGCCAACTGACCGAAATCCTCGAACAGCATGACCCGGACATAGTCGATGGCGCCCCGGTCGCTGAACAGCTTGACCCGCCAGGAGCCGTCGACGCCCTTGGCGACCACGCCGATCGGCACGCCGCGCGGAATGCCGCCGCCGTCGCCCGAACTCAGCACCCGATCGCCGCTGCGCACCGAGTCCTGGCCGCGCACATATTCCAGTCGCGGATTGCCGCTGCCGTCGCCGGTCAGCATGGCGCGGGCGTCTGAACGGTCGATGAGCACCGGAATGCGCGACGCCACGTCGGTGACCAGCAACATCCGGCTGACGCCCGGCGCCACGCCCACGATCCGGCCGACCAGCCCGTGCTCGTTGATGACGGGATTGCCCACCTTCACGCCCTTGGACGATCCGGCGTCGATCAGGCGCGAATTGACGAAGGGACCGCGCGCTTCCGAGATCGACCGCGCCGTGGCCATGGCCACCGGCGGCTCTGTGCGCAGACCCAACAGGGTCTCATAGCGGGCGTTGACGTTCTTCAGCGCGATGGCCTGGTCGCGCCAGGGCTGAAGCTCGGCCAGCTCACGCTTCAGGCGCCGGTTCTCTTCCACGGCGTTGAAATAGCCGCCGACATAGTCCGTGACATGACCCGCCCAACGCACCGGCGCGGCGAAGACGCCGCCGACCGACCCGGCGCCGGTGGTGAATCCGGCGCGCACCGGCCCAAAATGATCATCCGCCTCGCCCGACTTTCCGTCGGCGAGCAACAGCATGATCGAAGCGATCAGGCCGACGCCGACCACGGCCATGGCCGTCCAGACCAGCGGGACCTTGAGATTCTCGAACGGTCCGTCGCGAAACGCCACGGCCAGCCTTCCTGATAGAGGGAATCGACACGACGCCTCGTGCCGACTTTTCGCAGCCTATCGCAAATTCCATGCCGCCTGGGAACCTGAGCGGCCAGCGGCGTCACGAGGATTTGCGAGGCCGGGTTTACAGCGCCGAGTCGAGCACGCCCTTCATCCAGCGCGGATGCTCCAGAACCCGTCCGCAGCCCACGGCGACGCAGCTCAGCGGGTCGTCAGCGACCGAAACCGGCAGGCCGGTGTGGTCGCGGATCTCGGCGTCCAGGCCGCGCAGCAAGGCGCCGCCGCCGGTCAGCATGATGCCCTTGTCGGCGATGTCGGCGGCCAGCTCGGGCGGCGTGGCTTCCAGCGCCACCTTCACGGCCTCGATGATCTGGGTCACCGGTTCGGCCAGGGCCTCGGCGGCCTGGCGTTCCGAAATGCGCACTTCGCGCGGCACGCCCTGCATCAGATCGCGGCCCTTGACCTCGATCGACAGGCCCTCGCCGTCGGCGGGGATGCGGGCGGTGCCGATGTCCTTCTTGATGCGTTCGGCGGTGGTCTCGCCGATCAGCAGATTATGGTTGCGGCGCATATAGCTGATGATGGCGTCATCCATCTTGTCGCCGCCGACGCGCACCGAACGCGAATAGACGATGCCCGACAGCGACAGCACCGCCACCTCGGTGGTGCCGCCGCCGATGTCGACGACCATCGAGCCGGTCGGTTCGTGGATCGGCAGGCCGGCGCCGATCGCGGCGGCCATCGGCTCGTCGATCAGGCCGACACGGCGGGCCGAGGCGTTCAGGCAGGAATCATTGATCGCGCGCCGCTCCACCGCCGTGGCGCCCGAGGGCACGCAGACGATGATCTTGGGGTTCACGAAGCCCTTGCGATTATGAACCTTGCGGATGAAATGCTTGATCATCTCCTCGGCGACTTCAAAGTCGGCGATGACCCCGTCGCGCATCGGACGGATGGCTTCCATGTGGCCAGGGGTGCGGCCCAGCATCTGTTTGGCCTCGATACCCACGGCGTGCACGATCTTGCGCCCGCCCACGTTGCGCAGCGCCACCACCGACGGCTCATTCAGGACGATGCCCTTGCCCTTCATGTAGATCAGGGTGTTGGCCGTCCCCAAATCCATAGCGATGTCGTTGGAGATGGCGCCGAAGACGTTGAACATGGGGTCGGGTACCGTGGTTGAGGCCTGGTCGGGCGTCTGGAATGTCTGGTCAAGCCCGGCGACGCCCCGCCCCTGCGCATCCCCATACGCGAAGGCGTCCTGATCGTCTTTTTTCGCCGCGCCGACCAACGGCCCGTTTGCCCGTATGAATCGACCGTGACAACCCCTTTCGCACGGGCCGGGACGCGATCACTCGATGGTGAGCGTCCCGGCGCCGCGCGTCGGTCAGGCCGCGACCGGCTCCAGCCCCTCGGCCTTGAGCATCTGCGCCACCGCCGGGCGCTGCTGGACCGCGTCCAGATGGGCGTTCAATTTGGGATAGCGGGCCGGATCCAACAGGCGGGCCTGCCGCGCCCAACGTTCGAAGACCATCAGATAGTCGTCGGCCAGGGTCCAGCGCGCGCCGAACACCCAGGGCCCTTCGACCAGATGTCGCTCCGTCAGGTCCAGCTTGGCCAGGGCCTGCTCCAGCGCCCGGTCTTTGGCCTCGCCCTGCAACGGCGGATGACTGAACAACACCAGGCCGATGGCCGGATGCAGGGACGAACCCAGGAAGCCGTTGAAGGCGTTGAAGCGCGCCATCTCGAACGGGTCGCCCACCGGCGCCAGGCCGGCGTCAGGGAAGCTCTCGGCGACATAGGTCAGGATGGCCGCATTCTGGGTGATGACCCCTCTGTCGGTCATCAGGGCCGGGGTGACCCCGGCCGGATTGATCGCCAGATATTCCGGCGTCCGCTGCTGACCGGCCTTGAGGTCGATCTTCTCCAGGGCGAAGTCGGCCCCCGCCTCCTCCAGCGCGGAGTGCGAAGCCATGGCGCAGGCGCCGGGCGAATAATAAAGGGTCAGCATCAGGGTCTCTCCCGTTCGGCGTTTCACAATGAACGCAGATAGAGACCCAGGCTTTCCGTCACAAGCGCAGTGTCAAATCAGGCGGCCGACGTCATCTTTTCCACGACGGGATAGAGGTCCTCGTCTTCACGCCGGACCCGGTCGATCAGACCTTCCAGCAACAGGCCGGTTTCGCGAGCGAACTTCGGCGGGTCCATGCGAATGGCCTCGACCGTCCAGCGTCGGCGATACAGGTTGAACAGGTCGGTGATCCCGCCCATTTCGGCGCGATAGCGCGTGGCCAAGGCCGACAGGTCCACATCGGCGGACGCCATCATGGCGGGGTACAGATAGCCGTCTTCCTGTTCCAGGTGCTCGACCAATTCGGCCGTGAAGGCCTCCAGGGTCGCCAGCACCTCGACGACGGCCGCCGTATCGTTCGCGGCCTTTGCCTGTTCGCCCAGACGTGTTCCCAACTTCAGGATGCGGGCGTGCTGTTGGCGAAACGGAAGGGTGTTCATCGTCGCGTCCTTTCGCACCCCATCTCGCTCATGAATGGTGAATGAGTGTCTAAGACTGTTGCGCTTGACCGCCGCTACCGGTCCTCGCGACGCTTCACCCATTCCCGCACGCCCAGCATCAGACCCAGCCAGGCCACCGCCACCGCCGCCAGTATGGCCGAGGTCCAGACGCCGTCGCCGCTGGCCGCCGCGGCCACGGCGCCGCCGAAGAAGGCCACCAGCGCCGTCTTGGGCAGGACGCCCAGGGCGCACCCTAGCAGAAAGGCCGGAAACGAAGCCCGCGTGGCGCCGAACGCCATGTTCACGACGATAAAGGGCGCCGACGGCACGTTTCGGATGATGAAGCTGGCGTAGAAGGCGTTCTTGCCGATGAAGCGGGTCAGGCGCTCGACCGTCGAACCGCCGAACCGCTCCAGCATGCGCGCCGCCGGGCCGCGCCCCATCCAATAGGTCACCCCGGCCGAGATCACCGTCGCAACCCAACTGTAGGCGAAGCCCAAGGACGGCCCGAAGGCGACCACGCACGCGGCGATCAGAATGAACTGCGGAGCACCCACCAGCGCGGCGCCGATAAACAGCAGAACGGTGGCGACAAAGGCCATCGGGCCGCCCGAATAGCCTTTAAGCCACGCCTCCATCCGGTGGTCGGCGTCCAGGCCCAGCATCGACTTCCCAGCCAACATCAGCCCGGCCACGACCGCCAGCAACAAAAGTCCGACCGCCAGCGTGCGCCAGCGGGCGGTCTCCATGTTCAGCACAAAATCGAGGAAGCGGCGCATCACCCGCGCCATACCATCCGCCTCCGCCAGGCGCGAGCCGCGCGTGGTTTGATCGCCGGTCCGGCACAGCCTAAGGATGGCGTCTCCCCGGAGTCGCACTCGAACAGGTCCGTCCGTCGCCATGTCCAGCCTGCAATCCGTCGCCCTCGCCCGCGTCAAGCCCTCGGCCACCCTGGCCGTCTCCGCCCGCGCGCGCGCCTTGCAGGCCGAAGGTCGCGACATTCTGAGCCTGGGCGCGGGAGAGCCGGACTTCGACACGCCGGAGAACATCAAGGCCGCCGCCATCGCCGCCATTCACGCCAACCGGACGCGCTATACCGACGCCGACGGCATTCCCGAGCTGAAGGCCGCCGTCGTCGCCAAATTCGGGCGCGAGAACGGCCTGACCTATGCCCCGAACCAGATCCACGTCGCCCCCGGCGGCAAGCCGGTGCTGTACAACGCCCTTCTGGCCACCCTGTCGCCGGGCGATCAGGTGATCGTGCCCGCCCCCTATTGGGTCAGCTATCCCGACATGGTGCTGCTGGCGGGCGGCGAGCCGGTCGAGGTGGTCGGCCAGGAGATTGACGGATTCAAGCTGCGGCCCGAGGTGCTGGAGGCCGCGATCACGCCCCGGACCAAATGGCTGATCCTCAACTCGCCGTCCAACCCGACGGGCGCCGCCTATACCCGCGCCGAACTGGAAGGTCTGGCCGAGGTGCTGCGCCGTCATCCCCAGGTCTGGGTCATGACCGACGACATATACGAACACCTGACCTATGACGGGTTCGAGTTCGTCACCATGGCCCAGGTCGCGCCCGACCTCTACGACCGCACTCTGACGGTCAACGGCGTGTCCAAGGCCTATTCCATGACCGGCTGGCGCATCGGCTATGCGGGCGGTCCAAAGCCTCTGATCGACCTGATGCGCAAGGTCATCAGCCAGACCACCTCCAACCCTTGCTCCATCAGCCAGTGGGCGGCGGTCGAGGCGCTGAACGGGCCGCAGGACTTCATCCCCGAGCGCGCCCGGCATTTCGAACGCCGCCGCGACCTGGTGGTCTCCATGCTCAATCAGGCGGCGGGCGTGACCTGCGCCCGGCCCGAGGGCGCCTTCTATGTCTATCCGTCGATCGCCGCCCTGATCGGCAAGAGCGCGCCGTCGGGCGTGGTCATCGACACGGATGAAACCTTCGTGACCGAACTGCTGAACGCCGAGGGGGTGGCGGCGGTGCAAGGGGCGGCGTTCGGCCTGTCGCCCTATTTCCGCATCAGCTACGCGACCTCGGACGAGATTCTGGAGCAGGCCTGCGGCCGCATCCAGCGCTTCTGCGCCAGCCTGCGTTAGGCCGCCCGGCTGACGGCGAAGTCGGCCAGCTTCTCCAGCGCCGTCCTCCATTCGCTGTCCGGCAGGATCGTCAACGCCGCCTTGGCCGCATCGGCATAGTCGCCCGCCAAATCCAGGGTCGCGCCGATCGCGCCCGAGCCGACCACCAGTTCCCGCGCGCGCTTGAAATCATCTTCCGAGCGTTCGCCCTTGGTGATGGTCCGTTCCCAGAAGGCGTCTTCGCGCCCGCGCGTGCGCTGCACCGCCAGCAACAGGGGCAGGGTCGCCTTGCCTTCGTTGAAATCGTCGCCCGCATTCTTGCCCAGCGCCGCCGAGGCGCCGCCGTAATCCAGCGCGTCATCGGCCAGTTGGAAAGCGATGCCCAGGTTCAGGCCATAGGCGCGCAAGGCGGCGACCCGCGCCGCGTCCGCCCCCGCCCCCACCGCGCCGGCTTCGGCGGCGGCCGCGAACAGCTCGGCCGTCTTGGCGGTGATAATCTCCAAGTAGGTGTCGCGATCCAGGTTCAGGTCGTGGGCGCGCGTAAGCTGCAACACCTCGCCCTCGGCGATCACGCTGGACGCCTTGGCCAGAATGCCCAAGGCCCGCATCGAGTCCGTCTCGACCATCAGTTCGAAGGACCGGGCGAACAGGAAGTCGCCCACCAGCACGCTGGTCGGCGCGCCCCAGATCAGATGCGCCGCCACCTTGCCGCGCCGCAGCTCGGACCCGTCCACCACGTCGTCGTGCAACAGGGTGGCCGTATGGATGAACTCCACCGCCGCGGCCAGTTTGCGCGAGGCCTCGATGTCGTCGCCCGCGCCCGACGCCCGCGCCGCCGCCACGGTGATCAGCGGCCGCAGACGCTTGCCGCCCGCCGCGATCAGATGTTCAGCCAGTTTCGGGATCACCGGCACCGGCGACTGCATCCGCGCGATGATATGGGCGTCGACCGCCGCCATGTCGGCCTGGGCCAGGCGGACCAGGGCCTCGACATCGCCCTTGTCGCGGGCGGCGGGGCTGACGGCTGCGTCCAAGACGGCACTCTTTTCTGAACGGCGGAACTGGGGCTGCTATTGCCCCTTTGCGAGGCGGCGCACAATGGTGAGCACGTCATGAGGGGTCAAGTCGCGTGACCGTCGCAGCCGACATCGTCGAGAACGCCCTGCTGGGCGGGCGGGTGCGCCTGCGCCAGCCCGCGCGCGGCTATCGCGCCGGACTGGACGCGGCCCTGCTGGCCGCCGCCGTCGCCGGCCGGCCCGGGCAGCGCGTGATCGAGGCGGGCTGCGGCGCGGGCGGGGCCTTGTTCCAGATCGCCGCCCGCCGCCCTGAAACCTTGCTGACGGGCGTCGAGCGCGAAGCCCCCGCCGCCGCCATGGCCCGCGACAACGCCGCCCTGAACGGCGTCGCCGACCGGGTCGATATCCTGACCGCCGATGTCGCCGACGGCTTTCGCGCCCTGGACCGCGCGCCCTACGATTGGGCGGTCTCGAACCCGCCCTTCTTCGACGCCCCCGGCGCCCTGCGCCCTCCCGCCGCGGGCAAGCGCGCCGCCTGGATGGCCGACGACGGCCTGGCCGCCTGGACCAGCTTCCTGCTGAAGGCCGTCAAGGAGAACGGCCGCATCATCCTGATCCACCGCGCCGATCGCCTGGCCGACCTCCTGGCCCTGCTGACGCCCAAGGCCGGGTCATTCGTCGTCCTGCCCATTCATCCTTATGCGGACGAACCGGCCAAGCGCGTGCTGATCGCCGCGACCAAGACCGGCAAGGCCCCGTTGCGCCTGCTGCCGCCTCTGGTCCTGCACCCGCGCGACGGCGCCAAGCACACGCCCCAGGCCGAAGCCGTCCTGCGCGGCGAGGCGGCGATCGACCTCTGAAACGCCCGGATAGCCGCGTCGAAGGCGGCTTCAAGGCGGTGAAATTCCGGCAAAGAAACGGCCGTTGCGAGAGTTGATTGACAAGACCTAGGGACAAGCGCCTATTTTTGCTGTCTGAGTTGGTTGAAGCTTTTTCGTTCGCCGAACAGCACATCGTGATCGGCGGCGAGTTGAGGATATTGCATCCAGGAGCGCCGTCATGCCGGGAATTTCTCGGACGTCAGATCATGTGGGTTGAAGCCGCCGCCTTCGTCGCCACGCTGCCGACGGTCCCGGAGTCGATGTTCGACCCGATGGGTCCGGTCGCGGCCGAGCAGAAGGCCCATATGATTCGCGTGGTCCTGCTGACCATGATCGCCATCGTACCGGTGCTTATCGGCGTCCCCCTGCTGGCCTGGCGTTATCGACGGCGACCCGGCTCCAAGGCGAAATACACGCCGAATTGGGGATTCAACGGCTGGCTTGAACTGACCATGTGGGGCGTCCCGATCGCCATCATCGTGGTGTTGGCCGGAGCGCTCGTCTATTCGACCAAACTGCTCGATCCCGCCCGACCGATCGGCCCTGAGCCGATGCAGGTCCAGGCCATCGGCCTGAACTGGAAATGGGTGTTCATCTATCCTGAACAGGGCGTGGCGACGATCGATCGGCTGGTGATCCCCGTCGGTCGGCCGGTCGAGCTGGTGATGACCAGCGACACCGTCATGCTCAGCCCAATGGCGGCGGCGCTGAGCGGTCAGATCTACGTCATGCCTGGCATGGTCACGCGCCAGAACCTGCAAGCCGATCGCGCCGGGAGCACCACCGGGCGCAACATGATGTACAACGGCGACGGCTTCGCGGATCAGGCGTTCACGGTCGATGCGGTTCCGGCCCAGGCGTTCAAGACCTGGGCGTCCGCCGCCTCCGGTTCGACGGTCGTCCTGGGCGCCGCCGACTATGCGCGGATCGCCGCGCCGGGAACGGGCGAACAGGCGCTCAAGACGCTCGGACTGTCCGACGGCGCGGGCGGCGCGATGCGTCTGGGCGATCCGGCGCTGTTTCAGCAGGTCGTCCGCCGTTACCACGGGGCGACGCCCATAACCGCCGAAATGCAACCTGGAACAGACCGCTACGACGGCGGTCATGAAGGCGGGCGCGCACAATGACCCATCCGATCTTCGGCGCCCTGACCCTGTCGGATCTGCCCTTCGCGGCCTTCATCGCCGACCCCAGCGTCACCGAGGGCGTGGCAGCCGGCGCCCAGGTCATCGTCTTCCTGGCGATCTTCGCCATCCTGGCGGTGCTGACGCGCTACCGCCTGTGGGGTCCGATGTACCGCGACTGGCTGTGCAGCGTCGACCACAAGAAGGTCGGCATCATGTACATGGTGGTCGGCGTGGTGATGATGGCGCGCGGCGTCATCGAGGGCGCGGTGATGCGCGCCAATCAGATGACCGCGCTGGACGGCGGCGGGATGCTTTCGCCCGACCACGTCGGACAATTGTTCAGCACCCACGGCACGATCATGATCTTTTTCGTGGCCGTGCCGCTGGTGTTCGGCCTGATCAACTACGTCCTGCCCCTGCAACTCGGCGCGCGGGACATGGCCTTTCCGGTCATGAACCAGATCAGCCTGGGCCTGACCGCCGCCGGTGCGGTGCTGATCATGATCTCCCTGGTGGTGGGCGAGTTCGGAACGGGCGGCTGGACGGCCTATCCCCCCTACACCTCTCGCCTGTTCAGTCCGGGGACAGGCACGGACTACTGGATATGGTCGGTTCTCATCGCCGGCGTCGGCTCGACGCTGTCGGCCTTCAACTTCGCGGTGACGATCTACAAGAAGCGCGCGCCGGGCATGAAGATGATGGCCATGCCGATCTTCTGCTGGACCGTGCTGTGCAGCTCGATCACCCTGATCTTCGCCATGCCGCCGATCACGGTTTCCACGATCATGCTGGCGGCTGATCGCTATCTTGGCTTCCACTTCTTCACCAACGACCTGGGTGGCGAAGTGATGAATTACGCCAACCTTTTCTGGATGTTCGGCCACCCGGAAGTTTATATTTTGATCCTGCCCTGCTATGGGATCTTCGCCGAGGTCGTGTCCAATTTCTCGGCCAAGCGCCTCTATGGATATGTGTCGCTGGTGATCGCCACGATGGCGATCGCGGTGCTGTCCTTCTCGGTCTGGCTGCACCACTTCTTCACCATGGGCCAGGGCGTGAACGTCAACATCGCCTTCGGCGTGGCCACCATGGCGATCGCCATTCCGACGGGCGTGAAGCTGTATGACTGGATGGGGACCATGTTCCGCGGACGGGTTCGGCTGTCGACGCCGATGGTCTACCTGTTCGGCTTTTACCTGCTGTTCGTGTTCGGCGGCCTGACAGGCGTGATCCTGGCCAACCCGACCATCGACTATCAGGTCCACAACTCGATGTTCCTGGTCGCGCATTTCCACAATGTGCTGATCCCGGGCGTGCTGTTCGGCGTGCTCGCCGGCCTTCATTACTGGTTCCCCAAGGCCTTCGGCTTCCGGCTGGCGGAACGGCCCGGCCGGATCACGGCGGTGCTCTGGGTGATCGGTTTCTCGCTCACCTTCGTGCCGCTTTACTGGGTCGGACTGATGGGGCTGCCGCGACGGGCGGCCAGCTTCGCCAACCCGGACTATGTCCCGTGGCTGATCTGGTCCGCGGTCGGCGCCGCGGTGATCCTCGCCGCCGTGGGCAGCCTGCTCTGGACGATCTGGACCAGCGTGGTTCATCGCAAGGATCTGGCCACGCCGATCGGCGACCCCTGGGACGGCCGAACGCTGGAATGGTCGGTTTCGGCCCCGCCGCCCGCCTATAATTTCGTGACGATCCCGACGGTCGCCGGGCGGGACCCCTTCGCCGCCGCCAAGGCGGCGGGCGTCGCCTATGCGCCCAACCCGGTCTATGCCGACATCACCGCCCCCGCCCCGACGGTGGTCGGCTTCATCATCTGCGTGATCTCCGGCGTCTTCGGCTTCGCGATGGTCTGGCAGGTCTGGTGGCTGGCGGCGCTGTGCGCGCTCGGCATCGTCGGTTCTGTGATGTGGTTGGGATGGCGCAAGCCGAGAACGGTCGTCACCACCGCCGAACAGGTGAAGCAGATCGACGCGCCCTGGCGCCAGGCGGCGCTGGCGGGACCGGGCGTCGACCGCGGGCTTGAATTCACATCCGCCAATCGCGGCCTGGCCGCGCCCGACATGGTCCAAGACGCATGACCGCGCCCGCCTCATATCCCGGTCTGAATCTCCTCGATTCAGATGACGCGGCGAACAATGAAACCGAAGTCATGGTCTTCGGTTTCTGGGTGTTCCTGATGAGCGATCTCGTCATGTTCGGCCTGTTCTTCGCCACCTATGTGACGATGAGCGACAACCTCGCGTTCGGCCCCGGCCCGCGCCAGTTGTTCGACCTGGCCAGCGTCGGCTGGCAGACCGCCTGCCTGCTGGTCAGCAGTTTCGCCATGGGCATGGGCAGTCTGGCGCTCAAATACGACGGCGCTCGGTCTCGCCAACTCCTGATGTGGCTGGGCGTAGCCGGCGTCCTCGCCGCGGCCTTCCTGTTCCTGGAGTTGCGCGACTTCTCGCACATGGCGACGTTGGGCGGCGTGCCGTCGCGCAGCGGCTTCCTCAGCGCCTATTATGGCCTTGTCGGGCTGCATGGCGTGCACATCACGTTCGGCCTGCTCTGGCTCGCCTTCATGATGACGAAGATCGCCGCGACGCCGCCTGACCATCCGGTCAAGACCCAGGTGCTGCGCCTGGCGCTCTATTGGCACTTCCTCGGTCTCGTCTGGGTCGGCATCTTCTCCGTCGTCTTCCTGACAGGTGTCGCATGAACGACAGTCGGCGCGATCTTTCCCGCTACATCGTCGGCCTGTTGGGGTCCGCCGTCCTGACCGCCGTTCCGTTCTGGATGGTGATCGGCCGGGCGGCGGACCGCTCGACCACCCTGACGGCCATCGCCCTCTGCGCCATCGCGCAGGTGGTCCTTCAGCTTCGCTGCTTCCTGCACATCGATTTCAATCGGAAGCGGCGCGAGGACCTTCTGCTCATTCTCTTCACCACCCTGATCCTGATCCTGCTGATCGGCGGCACGATCTGGATCATGACCAGCCTCTCATACAGGATGCACTGAATGACTAGCGGCACACCCGACAGCACGAAGTCCCCGCCCCCCGAAAATGCTTTGGCTGGGGCTTGGACGCGCCTGCGAACCGCGTTTACCGCGCCCGGACCTCAAGGTCCGGCGATGCGGTTCCTGTCGCGACTTTTCATCATCGTTCTGGCTCTCATGGGGCTGGGACTGGTCGGCGGCGGCGGCTGGCTGATCAGCCTGGGCGGGTCCTGGTATTATCTCCTGCTGGGCCTGGCCTGGATCGTCGGCGCCGTATTCATGTGGCGGGGCGACGCCAAGGGCGCCTGGATCGTCATCGGCTCCGCCGTCCTGACCCTGCCCTGGGCCATCTGGGAGGCGGGGTTCGCCTTCTGGCCGCTGTTCGCGCGGATGATGGCGCCGATCGCCGTCGCCGGGTTCGCGGCCTTGTTCATGCCGGTCCCGGAAGGCGGGCGGCTGAAGCTTCAGTTCCGAAGCATCGCCTCGGCGGCGCTGGTCCTGTTTGTGATCGGCTTCGCCATGACCTTCCAGACGCACGGCGTCGTGCGGCCCAATGGCGGCGTCGCCAACTACACCCAGGCGGTCGGCGACAACGCACCGGCGGACTGGACCGCCTATGCCCGCGACACCACGGGTCGCCGCTATTCGCCGTTCACCCAGATCAATCGTGAGAACGTGGGCGAGCTGAAGCTGGCCTGGACCTATCGCACCGGCCGCGAGAACGTCGGCATCGACCAGAACACGCCCTTGCAGATCGGCGACACGGTGTTTTCGTGCACCACCACCAACGTCATCATCGCCATCGACGCCGACACCGGCAAGGCGAGGTGGCGCTTTGACCCGCAGGTCAAGGGCGTCATGTGGCAGCGCTGCCGGGGACTGGGATACTACAAGCTGCCTGCGGCCCAGCAGGTCGCCGGTCAGCCCTGCAACGAACGCCTGATCATGACCACGATCGACACCCGCCTGATGGCGATCGATCCGAAGACGGGCAAGCTGTGCAGGGACTTCGGCGACGAGGGGGTCGTCGCCCTGAGCGCGAACATCGGCCACATCACGCCTGGCTTCTATTTCCAGACCTCGGCGCCCCTGGTCGCCCGCGACAAGATCATCGTCAGCGGATGGGTGGTGGACAACCAGTCGGTCGGCGAGCCTTCGGGCGTGATCCGCGCCTTCAACGTGGTGACCGGCGAACTGGAATGGGCCTGGGATCTGGGCAATCCGGCCATCACCAAACTGCCCCCTCCGGGCCAGACCTATACTCGCGAAACGCCCAACATGTGGTCTGCGGGCGCGTTCGACGACGAACTGGGCTTGATCTATGCGCCGCTGGGCAACACCACGCCCGACTATTACGGCGCGAACCGGCCGCCGTTCTCCAACGCCTATAACGCCACCCTGGTCGCCTTGGACGTCGAGACGGGCCGCGAACGCTGGAAATTTCAGACCGTTCACCACGACCTCAACGACTACGACCTGCCCTCGCAGCCGGCGCTGATCAACGTGCCCGACGGAAAGGGCGGCACGGTCAAGGCCGTGTTGCAGACCACCAAACGCGGCCAACTGTTCCTGTTGAACCGCGCGACCGGCGCGCCCGTCGCCGAAGTGGTCGAACGGCCTGTTCCCCAGGATGGCGCGGTACCCGAAGAGACGCCGCATCTGTCGCCGACCCAGCCCTATTCCGTCGGCATGCCGACGATCGGGGCCGAGCGGTTGAGCGAACGCAAGATGTGGGGCCTGACGACCTTCGATCAGTTGATCTGCCGCATCCAGTTCCGCACCTACAAGTACGAGGGCGACTTCACCCCGATCGGCCTGAACCGCTTCACGATCCAGCAGCCGGGCAACCTGGGCGGCATGAACTGGGGGTCGGTCTCGAGCGACATCCCGAACAACCTGGTGTTCGTCAATGACATCCGGGTTCCGTCTATCTTCAAACTGATGCCCTCGGCCGACTATCCGGCCTTCGCTCGCAGGGTTCACGCCGACGAAACCGGACACGGCCCCTCGCCTCAGCGGGGCACGCCCTACGGCATGGACACCCAGATGTGGTTCTCGCCGCTCCGGGTTCCGTGTGTGGCGCCGCCGTTCGGCACCATCACCGCGATCGACATGAACACGCGCAAGATCGCCTGGCAGGTTCCCGCCGGCACGGCCGAACAACTCGGCCCGTTCGGGATCCCCCTGCATATGCCGATGCCGATGGGCCTGCCGACCTACGCCGGCACCTCGGTGACCGCGGGCGGGCTGGTGTTCTTCGCCGGGTTCCAGGACTATTACCTGCGGGCTTACGACGCCGCGACGGGCCGGGAGGTGTGGAAGCACCGACTGCCGGTCGGCTCCTCGGCGACGCCGATGACCTACATCTCGCCCAAGACCGGAAAGCAGTATGTCCTGGTCTCGGTCGGCGGCGCGGCGCAATCGCCGGTTACCGGCGACTACGTCATGGCCTTCGCCCTGGATGGACGATGAGCGTGTCTCAAGGCGGACGTTCCATCGTCATCTCGAACGATGACGGCCTGACCAGCAACGCCCTGGCGCTTTACAAGGCGCTGAAGGCGGCGGGGCACGACGTGGTCGTTTCGGTTCCCTGCCAGAACCAGAGCGGCGTCGGAACCTCGCTCAGACTGGGTCCGCCGTCGGCGAATCTGACCCAACCCTGCCGGTGCGAAGCCGCACCGGCAGGGGCGCCGGCCGCCGGACCCATGATGCGCGAAGGGGTGAACGCGGAGGACTTCTATTACGTCGACGGCACGCCGGTCATGTCCCTGCTCTATGGCGTGGACGTGGTTGGAAAAAAGCGCTGGGGCGGACCTCCAGACCTTGTGCTGTCGGGGCCGAACGAGGGGCAGAATGTCGGCTCGGTGATCCTGAACTCCGGCACAGTCAGCGTCGTACAGGTCGCCTTGCTGCGCGGCATACCCGCCATCGCCCTGAGTGCTGGCGCGGGAACGGCCGACGACAAGACCCTGAACAACCCCGCCTCTCCGGTGATCGCGGCTCGTTCGGTCGAATTGGTCAACCACCTGTTCGCCCGGGCCGGGTCGGATCGCGTTCTGCCCCCGGGAACCGGTCTCAACGTCAACTTCCCCAATGAGCTGGACGGGGCGCGTTGGCGGGCGTCGAGGATCGGCACCTACAACGCCTACATGTTCTACTATGTCGAAGACCTGTCGCTGCTGAGTTCGCCAGAGGTCCTCGCCCTGGCCAAGGAGCATGGCCTGACGTTGCCCAAGGCGCCGGGTCTCTCGATCGCTCTGAACCACGACGCCCCCACGCCGGAACAACAGGACGACGAATCCGTGGTTTATCGCACTGCGATCGCCGTCAGTCCGATGCAGGGCGGCTACGACTCGCCCGATATGCAGGCCTTCTCCAAGACGCTCGTCGCCGAGCTTCTGAAATCATAGGGGTCGAGACGCCGCAGCGGAGCGGGACCAGGCCGGTCCGCCCCGCCGCGGCCTTCTCCCAGACGGACGAAGGGGCTAATGCGAAACGATGTCCCTGCGCCCCCTCTTCATCACCCAGGTCTATGAGGCCACGATCGCCTCGGCGCCCCGCTTCGCCGACTTCAACGCCCAATTGGCCGAAGCCTGCCGCATGCTGGCGGCCGAGGACGGCGCCGGCCGCGCCTGGTGCAAGACCCACGGGTATCGCGGCTACACCTCCTACGGCTCGCTGACCGATCTGCCCCAGCGCCTGCCCGAATTCGCCGAGTTGAAAAGGCATCTGGACCGGCACGCCGCCGCCTACGCCCGCGCCCTGAATTTTGATCTGGCGCGCAAGCCCCGGCTCGACACTCTCTGGGTCAACATCCTCAAGCCCGGCGGCGGCCACACCGGCCACATTCACCCGCACTCCATCCTCAGCGGCACCGTCTATGTAGAGGTCCCTGACGGAGCCTCGGCCCTGAAGCTGGAGGATCCCCGCCTGCCCCTGATGATGGCCCGGCCGAGCGTTCACGCCGATGCGCCCGAGACGGAACAGCCGTTCGTCTATCTGACGCCGCGTCCTGGCGCGATCTTGATGTGGGAAAGCTGGTTGCGTCACGAGGTGCCGACCAACGCGGCCAAGAGCGATCGGATATCGATCAGCTTCAACTACGCCTGAGCGGACGTCGGCGTCGGTTCAGGCGTCGTCCACGAGGGCCTGCAACATCGCCGCCAGCCGGTCGCGCATCACCTCGCCGGTTCGGCCGCCGGGGTCGAACCCGCTGAGTTCCCGGCTCACCGTCATGCCCATCACCAGACTGGTCGCCAACTGCGCCCGAACCTGGCTGTCGGCGCCGCCCAGCCAGGCCACGAACGGATCGAAGAACCGCTGATTGCCCGACGCCCGCGCCAATTCGATCGCACGCGCCGAACCGATGGAGCGGAGCATGATCTGCATGCCCTGCAAGGCTGCGCCTTCCTTGCGATGAAACACGACCCGGTCCGCGACCCTGCGGCCGAAGCTCTCACGCGGGCCGTCGAACAGATCGGCGCCGGTCTGACAGGACTCCAGCACCGCCAGAAACAGATCTTCCTTCGAGCCGAAATAGCGGCTGATCAGAGCGGCGTCGACGCCAGCGTCGCCAGCGACCTGACGCAGCCCCACGTCGTCATAGCTATGACGGCAGAACCGTTCACGCGCCGCCGCCAGGATCGCCTCGCGCGTCGCCGCCGCATTGCGCGGTCGGATGGCCGGAACACAAACCACGTCATCACCAAAGCACTGCTCGGTGCGCATATGACCAAGTCAACATCTGTTGACAAGTCGGATCGATCGTCACATTTGACGCCCCCGCGCCCCTTCCGCCGAAGCGGCGCAATACCCAAGCACGCCCAAACCTGGAGACCGCCATGCGCGGACGCGCTCTTCTCGCCCTCGCCTTGATCACCCTCGGCCTGTCGGCCTGCGGCAAGCCCGCCGAACAGGGACCGCCCCCCCCGCCCGAGGTCGCCGTCGCCCAGCCGCTGGCGCGCGAGGTCGTGGACTGGGACGAGTTCCCCGGCCGTTTCGAGGCGCCGCAGACTGTCGAGGTGCGCGCTCGTGTGGGCGGTTACATCCAGGGCGTCCATTTCCGCGACGGCGACTACGTTCGTCAGGGCCAACTCCTTTTCACCCTCGATCCGCGTCAGGCCCAGGCGGCCGTGGCCCAGGCCCAGGCCCAGCGCGCCCAGGCCCAGGCGCAATTGACACTGGCCGAGACCGAGCAAGGACGCGCCGAAGCGCTGCTGGAGCGGGGCTTCCTGTCGCAATCGGCCCTGGACCTGAGGCGCGCGAACGTCGAGACCGCCAAGGCCGCTGTCGAAGCTGCCGATTCCGCGGTTCGCACCGCGCGTCTGGGCCTGGAGTTCACCCGGGTCGTCGCCCCGGCCTCGGGACGGGTTTCCGATCGCCGGGTCGATGTCGGCAACCTGGTGGCGGGCGGGTCGTCGGCGGCCGACGTGCTGACGGAAATCGTCTCGATCAACCCGATCCATTTCGCCTTTGACGCCTCGGAATCCATCATGCTGCGCTATCAGCGCTCCGCTCATGGGGGACGCGCGCCGCTGCGGGTGCGTCTCCAGGACGAGACCGATTTCCGTCACACCGGCTATCTCGACTTCACCGACAACACCGTCGACACCGCTTCGGGCGTCGTGCGTTTGCGCGGCGTGATCGCCAATCCCGGCGGCTTCATCAAGCCGGGGATGTACGGCCAGGCCCAACTGGCGGGCTCGGCCGCCTATCAGGCGCTGCTGGTGCCGGACGCGGCCATCGTCACCGACCAGGCGCGCCGCATCGTCTATGTCGTCGACGCCTCGGGCAAGGCGATCGCCAAGCCCGTCGAACTGGGTCCGCTGGTCGACGGCCTGCGCGTGGTGCGCTCTGGGCTGAACGCCACGGATCGGGTGGTCATCTCGGGCGTCCAGCGCATTCAGCAGCCGGGCCAGCCGGTCAAGCCGGTCGCGGGCAAGATCGAGGCCTCGGTTCTGCCCAGCGCGGCTCCCGTGACGCGCCCGGCTCCCGCATCGAGCGCCAGTTTCGCGGTCGCGGGCTGATCTGATGAACATTTCGCGCTTCTTCATCGACCGGCCGATCTTCGCCGGGGTGCTGGCGGTGTTCATCACCGTGATGGGCCTGTTCGCCTTCCCGCTGCTGCCCCTGTCGCAGTACCCGGAGATCGCCCCGCCGACGATCACCATCAATACGGCCTATGCCGGCGCCTCGGCCGAGACCGTGGCCGAGACGGTCGCCGCGCCGATCGAGCAAGAGGTGAACGGGGTGGAGGGGATGCTCTATCTCTCGTCCTCTTCGACCTCAGACGGCACGGTGTCCATCACCGTCACCTTCCAGCCGGGCACCGACCTGGACGCGGCCCAGGTGTTGGTCCAGAACCGCGTCGCCCTGGCTGAACCACGCCTGCCGGAGGCCGTCCGGCAGGTCGGCGTGACGGTGAACAAGCAGGAATCGGGTTTCCTGATGATCCTGGGGCTGACCTCCCCCAACGGCGCCTATGACACCGACTATATCGGCAACTACGCCCAATCGACCCTGCGCGACCGGCTGTTGCGTCTGGAGGGGGTCGGCAACGTCTCCATCTTCGGCGGCGGCAACTATTCGATGCGGATCTGGATCGACCCGGACAAGGCCGCGGCGCGCGGTCTGACCGGACCGGACATCGTCGCCGCCCTGCGCGCCCAGAACGTGCAGGCGGCCGCCGGAGCCATCGGCCAGCCGCCGTTCGACACCAACGCCGCCGCCTTCCAACTGCCGGTCCAGGTCCAAGGCCGCCTGACCGACCCGGATCAGTTCGCCGACGTCATCATCAAGACCGACGCCGAGGGCCGGGTGACCCGCGTGCGCGACGTCGCTCGTGTCGAACTGGGCGCCCAGAGCTATGGCATTCGCGGCTATTTCGACGGCCAGCGCGGCGTCGGCATCGCCATCATCCAACAGCCGGGGGCCAACGCCCTGGGCACCGCCGAGCGCGTCATGGCCGAAATGGAGACCATTCGCGCCCAACTGCCCGCCGGGATGGAGTTGAGCGTCGCCTACAATCCGACGGAATTCGTCGCCGAGTCGGTGATGGCGGTCGAACACACCCTGCTGGAAGCCGTCGTGCTGGTGGTCCTGGTGGTTCTGGTCTTCTTGCAGACCTGGCGCGCCGCCATCATCCCCATCATCGCCATCCCCATCGCCCTGGTCAGCACCTTCGCGGTGCAGTTGGCGCTCGGCTATTCGATCAACTCGCTCAGCCTGTTCGCCCTGGTTCTGGCGGTGGGCATCGTGGTCGACGACGCCATCGTCGTGGTCGAGAACGTCGAGCGGTACGTCCGCGAGGGCCTCAGTCCCAAGGAGGCCGCCTACAAGTCGATGAAGGAGGTCTCGGGCGCCCTGATCGCCATCGGCCTGGTGCTGATCTCGGTGTTCGTGCCGACGATGTTCGTGCCCGGCATCCCCGGCATCTTCTACCGCCAGTTCGCGGTGGTGATCGCCACGGCTTCGGTGGTTTCGCTGTTCGTGTCCCTGACGCTGTCCCCGGCCCTGGCGGCCCTGCTGCTCAAACCGCACAAACCTCACGACGCGCATGAGCAGAAACCCAAGAGCCTGGTCGGCAGGATCCTCTACTATGCGCGCCAGGCCGGACGGAAATTCAACCAGGGCTTCGACTGGCTGTCGGATCGCTATGGCCGCTTCACCGCCCGCACCGTGCGGATGGGGATGATCATGCTGATGATCTACGGCGTCCTTCTGGGCCTGACCGGTTGGCGACTGATGGCCACGCCGTCGGGCTTCATCCCCGAACAGGATCAGGGCTTCCTGATCGGCGTCGTGCAACTGCCGCCCGGTTCGGCGTTGGAACGGACCGACGCCATCATGACCCGCACCGTCGAAACCATCCGCGCCACCGAGGGCGTCGAAGGTGCCGTGGCCTTCGCCGGCCTGGACGGCACCAGCTTCTCGTTCGGCTCGAACGCGGGCACCATCTTCGTGCGGCTGGATCCCCACAGCCAGCGTGGGCGCGAAGAGTCGGCCGCCGCCCTGGCCCAGACCATCACCGGCGCGGCCTCCGGCATCCAGGGGGCGCAGATTTTCGTCATCGCCCCCCCGGCGGTTCAAGGTCTGGGCAGCGGAAACGGCTTCCAGATGATGATCCAGGACCGATCCGGCGCGGGCTATCGCGCGCTGGAAGGCGCCACCTTCGCCATGATGGGGGCCGCGGCCCAGGCGCCGTCCGAAGTGCGGCAGGTGTTCTCGACCTACAACACCGGCTCGCCCCGGATCACAGCCGACGTCGATCGCGACCTTGCTCTGATGATGGGGGTCCAGCCGGCGGACGTGTTCGCGACCATGGGCACCTATCTGGGTTCGTCCTACATCAACGACTTCAACTTCCTGGGCCGGACGTTCCGCGTCACCGCCCAGGCGGAGCCGTCGGCCCGCGACGACATCGCCGATATCGCCAATCTGAGAACACGATCCGCCTCGGGCGCCATGGTGCCGATCGGATCCGTCGCGACCCTGTCCAACGACTCGGGACCGTCGCGCGTGGTGCGCTACAACCTGTTCCCGGCGGCCGAATTGCAGGGATCAGCGGCGCCGGGTGTGTCTTCCGGGCAAGCCCTGGAGACCATGGAGACCCTGGCGGACCAGACCCTTCCGCCCGGCTTCGGCTATGAATGGACCGGCTTGGCCTTGCAGGAGAAGCAGGCTTCCGGCGGGGCGACCATCATCTTCCTGATGGCGGTCGGCTTCGTCTTCCTGGTTCTGGCCGCCCAGTACGAAGCCTTCACCCTGCCCCTGGCCGTGGTGGCGATCGTGCCGATGTGTCTGCTGGCGGCGATGATCGGGGTCAATCTGCGCGGCCTGGACAACAACATCCTGGTCCAGATCGGGCTGGTGGTGCTGATCGCTCTGGCGGCCAAGAACGCGATTCTGATCGTGGAGTTCGCCAAACACGCCGAGGAAGGGGGCATGAACCGCTTCGACGCGGCGGTCTCGGCGGCCCGGACCCGTCTCCGGCCGATCCTGATGACGTCGTTCGCCTTCATCTTCGGGGTCGTGCCGCTGATGCTGGCGACCGGACCCGGCGCCGAGATGCGTCAGTCGCTGGGCACTTCGGTGTTTTCGGGCATGTTGGGCGTCACCTTCTTCGGCCTGGTGTTCACCCCGGTGTTCTATGTCCTGTGCCGGTGGGTCTCGGCCCGGATGCCGGGCGCCGCCAAGCCAGCGACCGCCACAGAGTCCGCCCCGGCCGAATAGGGCCGTGCCGCCCGCCCGCCGGGTCAGCCATCAAACCGCCGCGTCAGACCGCTAGTGATTTGCGGAACGGCGCGGCGGTCGCTACATCCCGCGCCAACCTCCCACCCGATCCGATAAGACAGGGCGCACCGCACCCATGGCGCAGCAATACATTTTTCAGATGCAGGGCCTGACCAAGGCCTATCCCGGCGGCAAGAAGGTCTTCGAGAACATCTGGCTCAGCTTTTACAACGACGCCAAGATCGGCGTCGTCGGCGTCAACGGCTCGGGCAAGTCGACGCTGCTGAAGATCATGGCCGGTCTCGACACCGAATTTAACGGCGAGGCCCGCGCCGCCGACGGCGTCAAGCGCGGCTATCTGGAGCAGGAGCCTCAGCTCGACCCCAATCTGAACGTCCGCGAGAACGTCGAGGCCTGGTGCGAGGAGAAGCAGTGGGTCAACCGCTTCAACGCCGTCGCCGCCGAACTGGGCGAGAACTACACCGACGAGCTGATGGAGGAGATGACCGCCCTCCAGGAGAAGATCGACGCCGGCGACGTCTGGGACATCGACAGTCGCATCGAAATGGCCATGGACGCCCTGCGCTGCCCGCCGGACGACTGGGCGGTGACCAACCTGTCCGGCGGTGAGAAGCGCCGCGTGGCGTTGGCCCGTCTGCTGCTCAGCAAGCCCGACATGCTGCTGATGGACGAACCGACCAACCACCTGGACGCGGAATCGGTCGCCTGGCTGCAACACCACCTGGAAGCCTTCCCCGGCTGCGTCATCCTGGTGACCCACGACCGCTACTTCCTGGACCAGGTGACCAAGTGGACGCTGGAGCTGGACCGCGGCAAGGGCCACCCGCACGAGGGCAACTACTCCTCGTGGCTGGAAGCCAAGCAGAAACGCGTCGTCCAGGAGCAGTCCGAGTCCGAAGCCCGTCAGCGCGCCCTGACCCGCGAACTGGAATGGGTCCGCTCGGGCGCCAAGGCCCGTCAGGCCAAGTCCAAGGCCCGTCTGGCCGCCTATGAGAAGATGGTCGCCGAGCAGGAAAACTCGGCCAAGGCCCAGACCCATGCCGTCATCCAGATCCCGCCCGGCCCGCGTCTGGGTAATGTCGTGCTGGAGGTCGAGGGGCTGGAGAAGTCCTATGGCGACAAGCTCTTGTTCAAGGACCTGTCGTTCAAGCTTCCGCCCAACGGCATCGTTGGCGTGATCGGCCCGAACGGCGCGGGCAAGTCGACCCTGTTTCGCATGATCACCGGCCAGGAAACCCCCGATGCCGGTTCGATCCGAGTCGGCGAGACGGTCAAGCTGGCCTATGTCGACCAGTCGCGCGACGACCTGGAGGCCGACAAGACCATCTGGCAGGTCATCTCGGGCGGCACCGACATCATGATGGTGGGCAAGCGCGAGATTAACAGCCGCGCCTATGTCGGCAGCTTCAACTTCAAGGGCACGGACCAGCAGAAGAAGGTCGGCCTTCTGTCGGGCGGCGAGCGCAACCGCGTCCATCTGGCCAAGACCTTGGCCTCGGGCGGCAATCTGATCCTGCTGGACGAACCGACCAACGACCTGGACATCGAGACGCTTCAGAACCTGGAAGAGGCGCTGGAGGAGTTCGCCGGCTGCGCCGTGGTCATCAGCCACGACCGCTGGTTCCTGGACCGCCTGGCCACCCATATCCTGGCCTTCGAAGGCGACAGCCACGTCGAATGGTTCGAGGGCAATTTCGAAGCCTATGAAGAAGACAAGAAACGCCGCCTGGGCGCCGACAGCTTGATCCCGCACCGGATAAAGTTCCAAAAGTTCGGACGTTGATCCGCAGGGTGTAATCACAGGAGCTGCTGCATGACCGACCGTCCCGCGATCCTGATCATGCAGCGGCACCTGGCGCCGCTGACGGCCTTTCTGGACGGGCCGTACGTCGTCTATCGCTTCTGGGAAGGGCCGCCGGTCGAGGCGCAGGACGACATCCGCGCCCTGGTCGTGGCTGGCGAGTTCCCGCTGGACAAGGCGTTGATCGAACGCCTGCCGAACCTGGAACAGATCGCCTGTTTCACCGCCGGCTACGAACAGATCGACATCGACTGGTGCCGCGCGCGCGGGCTTAAGGTCAGCCATGCGCCCGGCGTCAATCACGAGGACGTGGCGGATCACGCCTTGGCCCTGATCCTGGCCGCGCGCCGCAATATCGTCTCGGGCGACCGTCAGATCCGCTCGGGCGGCTGGACCTCCGAATCCAAGACCATCACCGCTTCCTTGAAGGACCAGCGCGTAGGGGTCGTCGGCCTGGGCGCCATCGGCGAGGCCGTGGCCCGGCGTTGCACCGCCCTGCGCATGACCGTCTCCTGGTGGGGACCGCGCGACAAGGCGGCGCCTTGGTCCAGGGCGCCGTCCCTGCTCGATCTGGCCAAGGCCAGCGACATCCTGGTCGTCGCCTGCCGCGCCGACGACGACAACAGGGGGCTGATCTCGCGCGAGGTGATCGAGGCCCTGGGTCCTGACGGCCTGCTGGTTAATGTCGCGCGCGGCCAGTTGGTGGACGAGGACGCCCTGATCGCGGCCTTGAAATCGGGCCGTCTCGGCGGCGCGGCGCTGGACGTGTTCGAGCCTGAGCCGACCGATCCCGCTCGCTGGATCGACCTGCCCGACGTCGTGCTGACGCCGCACACCGGCGGCGCGACGACCCAGGCTGTCCAGGCCATGCTGATGTTGCTGATCCAGAATCTCGACGCGGGCCTGAACGGACGCGATCTCGTGACGCCGATCCCCTGACGCAGCGGCGTTTTCCGCTTGCATAAACATATAAGGATATCCTTATATGTGTTCATGTCCCTGACCGCCGACCAGACCGTGGAGGCCCTGCGCGCCGCCGGCGAACCGACCCGGCTGCGGGTGCTGTCGCTGCTGGCCGGCGAAGAGCTGTCGGTCATGGAGCTGTCCCGCGTGCTGGACCAGAGCCAGCCGCGCGTCTCACGCCATCTGAAGCTGATGACCGACGCCGGTCTGGTTGAGCGTTTCCCCGACGGCGCCCGCGTCTTCTACCGCCTGTCGTCGGACCATGATGCGCGGCTGTTGATCGACACCGTGCTGGACCTGCTGGCCGACGGCGAATCCGAGACCGATCACCGTCGCCTGGACGACGTGCGCAAAGAGCGCGAGACGGCCGCCGCCGCCTATTTCGAACAGGTCGCGCCCCAGTGGGACCGCATCCGCAGCCTCTATGTCGCCGAAACCGCCGTCGAGGCCGCCATCGAACGCGCGGCCGGTCCCGGTCCGTTCGAACGGGTCGTGGATCTGGGCACCGGCTCGGGCCGGATGCTCACTCTTTTGGGCAAGAAGGCCCGTGTGTCCATCGGCCTGGATCTCAGCCACAATATGCTGAACATCGCCCGGTCGAACGTGGCGCGCGCGGGTCTGGACCGGGTCGAACTGCGCCACGGCGACATCTTCTCCACCCGCCTGCCCGCTGAAAGCGCCGATCTGGTGCTGGTGCATCAGGTGCTGCACTACCTGGCTGATCCCGCCGCCGCCCTGGCCGAGGCCGCGCGCCTGGTCATGCCGGGCGGCAAGCTCTTGATCGTCGACTTCGCCCCCCACGACATCGAACGCCTGCGCGACGAACATCAGCACCGCCGCCTGGGCTTCGCCGACGCCGAGATTCGTCGCTGGCTGAGCGACGCTGGGCTGAAGCCTTCGGCCCCCATCGCCCTGCCGCCCGACAAGGACGGCCTGACCGTCATCATCTGGACCGCTCAGCGGCCCGCCCAAGCCGCAAGGAAGTCCGCCTGATGGCGTCGCTCGCCGAAGCCCGCGCCCTTTTGCTGTCGCCGCTGGGTCCCGTGGCCCGCGCCGGATCGAACCGCGCGCCCGTGAACGTCTCGTTCGAATTCTTCCCGCCCAAGACCGACGAGGCCGAGGCCGGTCTGTGGAAGGCGATCCGCCGTCTGGAGCCGCTGAACCCGGCCTTCGTCTCGGTCACCTATGGCGCGGGCGGGTCCACGCGCGAACGCACCCATCGCACGGTCCAGCGGATCATCTCCGAGACCAGCCTGCGGCCCGCCGCCCACCTGACCTGCGTCGAGGCCGCTCGCGACGAGGTCGACGAAATCATCGAAGGCTACAAGGCCATCGGCGTCGATCATATCGTCGCCCTGCGCGGCGATCCGCCCGGTTCGGCGGGCATTGGCGGAACCTATGCGCCCCGCGCCGACGGCTACGCCAACGCCACCGAGCTGGCTCGGGCCATCCGCCGCATCGGCGGTTTCGACATCACCGTCGGCGTCTATCCCGAACGGCATCCCGAAAGCCCGTCCATGGCCCACGACATCGAGGTGCTGAAGGCCAAGGTCGACGCCGGGGCCACCCGCGCGGTCAGCCAGTTCTTCTTCGACATCGACGCCTTCCTGCGCTTCCGCGACGCGGTGCGCGCCGCCGGGATCGACATCCCTCTGATCCCCGGCGTCATGCCCGTGTCGAACTTCGCCGGGCTTCGGCGCATGAGCGGCGCGTGCGGAACCTCCATCCCCGACTGGCTGGCGGCCCATTTCGACGGGCTGGACGACGACCCGGAGACCCGCAAGCTCCTGGCCGCCTCGGTCGCCGCCGAGACCTGCGCCCGCCTGCAGGAAGAGGGTTTTTCGGACTTCCACTTCTACACCCTGAACCGCGCCGATCTGGTCTACGCCATCTGCCGGGTGCTGGGCGTGCGCGAACGGAAGACCGCCTGACATGAGCCGTGAAGACCGCATCGCCGCCCTGCATCAGGCGGCCCGAGAGCGCATCCTGGTCCTGGACGGAAGTTGGGGTGTGATGATCCAGCGCCGAGGTCTGGACGAAACCGACTTCCGCGGCGACCGCTTCGCCGACCACACGGGTCAGATGAAGGGCAACAACGACATCCTGTGCCTGACCCGGCCCGACATCATCGCCGACCTGCACGACCAGTATTTCGCCGCCGGGGCCGACATCTCCGAGACCAACACCTTCTCGGCCACCACCATCGCCCAGGAGGATTACGCCCTCGATCCGCAGGCGGTGTGGGACATCAATCTGGAGGGCGCGAAACTGGCCCGCGCCGCCGCCGACCGCTGGACGGAAAGGGAGCCGACCAGGCCCCGCTTCGCCGCCGGTTCGATCGGCCCGCTGAACAAGATGCTGTCCATGTCGTCCGACGTGAACGACCCCGGCGCGCGCAGCGTGACCTTCGATCAGGTCTATGAGGCTTACCGCCACCAGATCGCGGCCCTGCATCAGGGCGGCGTCGATCTGTTCCTGATCGAGACCATCACCGACACCCTGAACTGCAAGGCGGCGATCAAGGCCATCAAGGATCTGGAGGGCGAGGGTTACGCCCCCCTGCCCATCTGGATTTCCGGCACCATCACCGACCGCTCGGGCCGCACCCTGTCGGGCCAGACGGCCGAGGCCTTCTGGAACAGCGTGCGCCACGCCAGACCCTTCGCCGTCGGCTTCAACTGCGCCTTGGGCGCCGATCTGATGCGGCCCTTCATCGCCGATCTGGCCCGCGTCGCCGACACCCTGGTCGCCGCCTATCCCAACGCCGGCCTGCCCAACGCCATGGGCCAGTATGACGAAGAACCGCACGAGACCGCCCACCACCTCGAGGAATGGGCGAAATCCGGTCTGGTCAACATCGTCGGCGGCTGCTGCGGCACCACGCCGGACCACATCCGCCATGTGGCCGAGGAGGTCGCGGGCGTGGCGCCGCGCGAGATTCCCGAACGCCCAATCGCCCTGCGCCTGTCGGGCCTCGAACCCTTCGAGGCTGCGGCTTGAGACCCACCTTCATCAACGTCGGCGAACGGACCAACGTCACCGGCTCGGCCAAATTCCGCAAGCTGATCGTCGAAGGGAACTACTCCGAGGCCCTGTCCGTCGCCCGCCAGCAGGTCGAGGCGGGGGCCCAGGTCATCGACGTCAACATGGACGAGGGCTTGCTGGACGGCGCCGCGGCCATGCGCACCTTCCTGAACCTCATCGCCGCAGAGCCGGACATCGCCCGCGTTCCGGTGATGATCGACAGCTCCAAATGGGAGGTGATCGAGGCGGGCCTGAAATGCGTTCAGGGCAAGCCGATCGTCAATTCCATCTCGATGAAGGCGGGCGAGGCCGAGTTCCGCGAACAGGCCGTCAAATGCCTGCGTTACGGCGCCGCCGTCGTGGTCATGGCCTTCGACGAGACCGGTCAGGCCGACACCGCCGCCCGCAAGATCGAGATCTGCACCCGCGCCTACCGCATCCTCGTCGACGAGGTCGGCTTCCCGCCCGAGGACATCATCTTCGATCCCAACATCTTCGCCGTGGCGACGGGGATCGAGGAGCACGACAACTACGCCGTCGATTTCATCGAGGCGACGCGGGTCATCAAGACCACCCTGCCCCACGCCCACGTCTCGGGTGGGGTGTCCAACGTCTCGTTCAGCTTCCGCGGCAACGAGCCGGTCCGGCGCGCCATCCACTCGGTCTTCCTGTACCACGCCATTGCGGCGGGCATGGACATGGGCATCGTCAACGCCGGCGACCTGCCCGTCTATGACGACATCGACCCGGAACTGAGAGAGGCGGTCGAGGACGTCATCCTGAACCGGCCCCAGCGCACCAACGTCTCGAACACCGAGCGACTGGTCGACATGGCCCCCCGCTACAAGGGCGAGAAGGGCGCGGCCAAGGTCGTCGACCTGGCCTGGCGCGACCAGCCCGTCGCCAAACGCATCGAACACGCCCTGGTCCATGGCGTCACCGACTGGATCGAGACCGATACGGAAGAGGCCCGTGTCCAGGCCGAGCGGCCCCTTCACGTCATCGAAGGTCCGCTGATGGACGGCATGAACGTGGTCGGCGACCTGTTCGGCTCGGGCAAGATGTTCCTGCCCCAGGTGGTCAAGTCGGCCCGGGTGATGAAACAGGCGGTGGCCTACCTCGAACCCTTCATGGAGGCCGAAAAGGCGGGCCAGCCCCGCGCCAGCAACGGCAAGATCCTGATGGCCACGGTCAAGGGCGACGTGCACGATATCGGCAAGAACATCGTCGGCGTCGTCCTTCAGTGCAACAATTACGAGGTCGTGGACCTGGGCGTCATGGTTCCGGCCGACCGCATCCTGGACGAGGCGGTGGCCCACGGCTGCGACATCATCGGCCTGTCCGGCCTGATCACCCCGTCGCTGGACGAGATGGTCTTCGTCGCCCGCGAGATGGAGCGGCGCGGCTTCACCATCCCGCTGCTGATCGGCGGCGCCACGACCAGCCGCACCCATACGGCGGTCAAGATCGAGCCTGCCTACAAGGCCGGATCGACCACCTATGTCATCGACGCCAGCCGCGCCGTCGGCGTCGTCTCGGGTCTGCTCTCGCCTACCGAGCGCGCCAGGAACGAGGCCGCCACGCGCGAGGAATACGTCCGCATCCGCGACCAGTACGCTCGCGGACAGGAGGCCAAGGCCCGCAGCCCCCTGGCCGAGGCCCGCGCCAACCGCTTCCGGCCCGACCCGGCCGCCGCCCTGCTCGGCCGCCCCGCCTTCACAGGCGTGCGCGCCTTCGACGCCTGGGACCTTCAGGACCTGGCCGACCACATCGACTGGACGCCCTTTTTCGCCAGTTGGGAGCTGATCGGCCGCTATCCCCTGATCCTGGAAGACGAGATCGTCGGCCAGGCTGCGCGCGATCTGTTCGCCGATGCCCAGGCCATGCTGAAGCGGATCATCGCGGAGACATGGTTCACCGCACGCGGCGTCGTCGGCTTCTGGCCCGCCAATGCCCGCGGCGACGACATCGTCGTCTGGTCCGACGAAGGCCGTACGACCGAACTGGCCCGCTTCCACGGCCTGCGCCAACAGATCGCCAAGTCGAACGGCAAGCCCAACCTGTGCCTTTCCGATTTCGTGGCTGAGGACGGCGACGACTGGCTGGGCGCCTTCGCCGTCACGGCCGGTCACGGCGAACTGGAGAAGGCCGCCGCGTTCAAGGCGGCGGGCGACGACTATTCCGCCATCCTGACGACCGCCCTGGCCGACCGCCTGGCCGAGGCCTTCGCCGAACGGCTGCACAAGGAGGTCCGCACCCGGTTGTGGGGCTATGCCGCCGACGAAACCACCACGGTCGATGAGCTGATCGCCGAGCAATATCAAGGCATTCGCCCCGCCCCCGGCTATCCGGCCCAGCCCGACCATACGGAAAAGGCCACACTGTTCCGTCTGCTGAACGCCGACGCCAATGCGGGCATGATCCTGACCGAGAGCTTCGCCATGACGCCCCCGGCCTCGGTCTCGGGTCTCTATTTCGGCCATCCGGGCAGCCATTATTTCGGCGTCGGCAAGATCGACCGCGATCAGGTCGCCGACTACGCCGCCCGCAAGGGCTGGGATGTGGCGACCGCCGAACGCTGGCTGTCGCCGATCCTCAACTACGATCCGGGCTGACGGCGGCGGGCGCCGGGGCCGGATAGACCACCTTGCCGTCCGCCCGATGCACGGCGCCCGGCGTCGGCGTCGCCGCCTGGGTCCGCCCTGGCGTCATCAGATGCACGACCGGATGGGTGTTCAGCATCAGATAGTCGGCGATGATCCGCCGATGACACCGCCACCACATCGCCTCGGCGCACATCAGGGCGACCCGGCGCTCTGCGCCCAGGAGCATGAGCCGGTCGAACCCCTCGCCAAAGGCGTCGCCCAGCGCATAGTCGGCGTAGTTGTGAAAACTGGTTTCGCGCCATAGCGCGTTGGTCGTCTCGGGCACATCGGCCTGGCGCCCGCGCCGTCCCCCCAGCGCGCCGATATGGACATAGCCGATCCCCGTCCTCGCCAGGACGTCGGGAAAATGATCAATATTGAAGGCAGGGTTGCTGCGCGAACGCGGGAAGGCCCGCACGTCAGCCACGCATCCGACCTGCGCCGCTTCCAGCATGGCCACGACCTCCTCCGGGGTCCGGTTGGAGTGGCCGATAGTCGTGAAACGGGTCGGTGTCATGTCATCCGCGACGCGGTCCCGCCTCACGCGCGGGCGTCGTCAGCATCGGCCCATCCGCACTCGAAGTCGACCTCGCTCGGCCATGCCTCGGGCGGTCAGGTCAGGCGGCCGGTTCGGCCTCACGCAGGCCCACGTCCGCCGGTGTCGCGGGCGGGGTGGTGATGTTCTCGCGAATACGACGCGCGGCGTGTTCGCAACGCCCCGGCAGGCCGAAGAACAGGCCGAAGGCCTGGCTGCGCAAGGCGGGGTCTTCCTGAGCCAGAACGGGCGTCCACATGGCGGCGGCGCTTTCCGCCGCGGCCCGGGCCGCGGCCTTGGTCGCGGCCGACTGGCGCGATTCGGCGGCGTGCAGGGCCGAGCGGAAATCCTGGGCCTCCAGCTTGCCCAGGCGCACCAGCTCGACATCCTCGGCTGGCGCATTCGGCAGACTTTCGCCCAGCCGCACATGGCCGCTGACCAGGGCGTCGCACCAAGCCACCAGAGGATAGTCCTCGCTCGGCGCGCCGCGCGGCAGGGGGTTGGAATAGGCGATGGCCTCGCGCAATCGCAGGGCCGAGGCCGTCTCGCGCGCATTGGCGCCGGTCACGATCGGCGCATCGGCGTCCTGCGCCAAGGCCGGCGTGAAGGCGGCGGTGGTCAACATCAGAGCGGCGATCAGGCGGGTCGGCATGGCGGTTCTTTGTCGAGGTCTGAGACTGGCATTGGTCCTGGCCGAACTCCGTGGCCGATCTGCGGCGGGATCTGAATGGACCGACCGCATCGCCGCGGCGGCCTCGCCCGAAGAGATCGGCTGAAGCCCGGCAGGGATGCCGCCAAAGAAAAATGCCGGCGCATTAGCGCCGGCATTTCCCAGTCTTGATCCAAGCCGAGGCTTAGAACGAGTAGCGCACGCCCAGGTAAGCGCGACGCGGAGCGACCCAAGCGTTCGGATCGCCGAAGTTGTACTGACCGCTGCCGGCCACCAGCTTCTCTTCCGAAGTCGCGGCCTGGTTGTTCAGGATATTGAAGATATCCAGGAAGAACTCGGCCTTACCGATCGGCAACTCGTAGTCATACTTAAAGCGCATGTCGAAGGTGTAGAAGGACGGCCCCGTCGCGGCGCCGACATAGTCGGGCAGGACGTAGGTGTCGCTAACACCGCCGAAGGTGGTCACGCCGCCCATGATGGGCAGGTAGCGACCATAGACCAACTGGGCCGGCGTATAGAGGGCGCCGCTGTTCCAGTTGAACACGCCCGACACTTGCAGGCCGAAGTCGAAGTCGTACGAACCGTACGCCTTGAACTGGTGCTTGATGTTGCCGGGCTGCGGTCCGAAGATGTTCGGAGCACGCGGGTCCAGCGCGATCCAGTCACCCTGGAAGTCGGCGTTGGAGTCCGAGTTCGAGTTACCGTCGGCCTTGTTGTAGGTGTAGGACACCTGCCCCTGCCAATTGTCGGTCTTGAACTTGGTGACCGAGATTTCGAAACCCGTGTAGTTCCGCTCGCCGCCCGGCAAGGTGCCGATGACGTAGTTCGAGTTCGGAGCCGACGAATAGCCGAAGTAGGAATACGGCAGGTAGAACAGCGAACCCGGATAGGCATAGCCGATCCCCGCCGTGCCGGCCGTCAGCGACGGATCCGAATACAGGCTCAGGTCGAAGTCCTCGAGGATGTCACGGGTCTGACGACGGGTGATCGAGGCGTTCAGGCCGATGCTGTTGCCGAACGTGGTCGAGTAACCAATCATGTACTCGTCGGTGTACGGCGTCTTGGTCGACGGCGAGAACAGGGCGTCCGGCGTCGTGGCGCCGCCGCGAACGCGGAAGGTGACCCACTGTCCGCCGATGAAGACCTGCTCTTCATCCACCGGGCCGGTCAGGGCGCCGGCGAAGTCCGACATGTTGTTACGGATCGGGTCATAGTAGCGACCGATGAAGCCGAACACCTTGCTGCGGCCGTCGCCAGCCAGGTCATAGACCGCACTGACGCGCGGAGCGACCGCCCAGTCGAACGTCGCGACCTTGGAGCCATCGGAAGCGAAATGCTCCCACTTCTCAGCGCGGAGACCCGCGTTGATCGTCAGGTTGTCCAGGGTCCAGGTGTCTTGCAGGTAGAAGGTCTGGCCCTCGCTGCGAACTTCATACGGAGCGTTCGCCGTACGCGTGATGCGGTAGACGTTGACGTTGCCGTAGGGGTTCCCGGCCGTGCTGGTGAAGGCGTAAGCGTCCAGTTCAGCCTGGCTCACGACGTTGTCGTGGTTGGTGTCGACCGCGGCGCGAGCCGTGGCGTTGCCGGCCAGAGCCGAGATGATGCGGCCGCTGTCCGAAGCGCTGATCGACACGTTGGTCCAGCCGCCGGCCGTATAGGCGGCGAAGGTGGTGCCGGCATAGGCCGCAGCCAGCGACGTGTAGTTCGAACCTCCCGGGATCGTGCCGCTTTCAGCGTAGGTGTTTTCGGTGTTGATGAAACCACCCTTGAAGGTGTGGCTGCCGAACGAAGTATCGAGATAATACTCGAAGTTCAGGCCCCACTCGTCACGGTCACGATGGGTTTCCAGATTCGAACCGGCGCCGCCCAGCGAGCGCTGAGCCAGCGTCGAACCGGCCGAGCTTCTGTAGGTGACGTTGTCGCGGGTCGTCTGGTTCGCCGCTTCGGTGCTCAGTTGGCCTTCATGCTTGAACATGTAGGCGTTGACGATCAGGTCGCCGAAGATATGCGAGTAGTCGATCTTGTAGTTGTCGCCGCCCTGCTCGCGCGCCACGTCGCGATTGTTCAGCGTGCCGGACGAATTCGAACCGCTGATCGTCGTCGGGTCGTTGAAGAAGGTCGCAGTCAGACGATCATTCTCGGTGAGCTGCCAGGTCAGCTTGCCGAAGCCGAGATCAGCTTCGTTGGTGACCGAGCGCAGCACAGCTCCGGTGTTGATATCCAGAACTTCGTCTTCGCGGTGCTTCTGCTGATACGAACCGAAGAACCACAGGCGGTCGCGCAGGATCGGTCCGCCCAGGGTGACGGCCGAGTCATAGGTCGAGAAGCCGCCCGAGGTCTTGTGCTCATCGCGAGAGACCAGGCCGTCGTTTTGGAAGTAATAGTTCACCGAGCCGTGGAACTCATTACCACCCGACTTGGTGATGACCCGCGAAATCAGGCCCGAGCCGCCCGCATATTCCGCCGGCACGCCGCCGACGATGACTTGCTGCTCTTGAATGATTTCGGAGTTGAAGTTGGCCCCGAAGGTGCCGGTGGTCGGGTCGGTCACATCGACGCCGTCGATGTAGTAGACGTTGTCGCTCGACGAGCCAGTGGCGCCGCCGATGTCGGAATAGTTAACGCCCGAACGCGAGGACGGGTTGCCCGAATCGGAGGGCTTCACGCCCGGGATCAGTTGCAGATAGCTCTGATAGTTACGGCCGGTCGGCAGGGATTCCACGACGTCCAGCGTCAGGGTGGTGCCCACGGTGGCGGAGGTCACGTCGACGGCGGCCAGCGAGCGGCCGGTCACGATCACGTCGTCCACGCTGGTCGCGGCGGAACCCGAGATCAGCACATAGCCGACCGAAAGGTCGCGGCCCGAGACGACGGCCACGTTGTCCGCACCGAAATCGTCGTAGCCGTTGGCCGAGACGGTGACGCTGTAATCCGTCGCCGGGTCAAGGTTGCCGATGCGCACACGACCGTCAAAGTCGGTCACGCCCGAGCGCGAAACCAGGCTGCTCGGCGATCTGACCGTCACGCGGGCGCCGGACAGAGGCTGACCGTCATTTCCGGTCACGGTGACGCGCAGGGCGCCCGTCTGGGTTTGGGCCATGGCCGAAGTCGGCGCGAGCAGCGTGATCGCTGGCGCGGCCGTCAACGCCATGAGCGCGGCTCCGCCGATCATCGTCGACCGAAGCAGGCGCTGGCGAATGGTTTGAACTTTCAACATTGATCCTCCTGAAGCCGACCGGCGCTCCAGAAAGAAGCTCCCCCGATGCGGCGACCAACCCATACGTACCGACACGTACAGACTCGGTGACCTTAAGGTCGTGCGAATAGGATCGCACAGGAAATTACGCGCCTGTAATGTCATTGCGGCGAGATTGTCGCAAACACGCCACAGTTCCGATATTTTGCCGCAATTCGATGAATCGCGCCCCATTCGTGCCAAAACTTACGGCAAGTTGGAACGTTGCCGCTGCCTTTTCCCAAAAATTTGGCATTTTGTGTTCCGCAATCACTCGGCGTTCACGTGAACATATCGACCGGCGGCTTGGCGCCAGGCGCACGCTCATTGCCGCGAATTGTGGAAACCCGGCGCTCCGGCGCCCGTCCCGGCAGTGGTGGTCAGCGTAGAATCGCGACCCTGGATGCATAGGGCGCCGGTTCGGGGGTGCACGAGGCGACGACCAATTGCATCGCCATGAGACACAGTATCGCCGCCACCACGGGTTGCAGCCGATTTGAGACAGAAATTGCGACGGCGCGGACCACGACGCGGCCTCCTGAACGGTTTAGACTTTGTTAAGGCAAGGGCCGCGCCAGCCCTCGCATCAGCGTTCATGAGGCCCGCGTGATCCCCTTCGTGCGTCAATTCGACTTCGCCTATGGCCGCGCCGACCGCGTCTCGCCGCGGATTCAGCGGATCATCGCCGACAACCCGGGACCTTTCACCTTCACCGGCACGGGAACCTATATCGTCGGGCGCGACAGCCCCGTCGCCTCGGTCGCCGTCATCGACCCCGGCCCGCCGGACGAGGCGCACCTGCGCGCCCTGATAAGAGCACTGGACGGTCGCCCGGTCAGCCACATCCTGGTCACCCACACCCACCGCGACCACGCCCCCCTGGCCCGCCCCCTGGCCGAGGCGACGGGCGCGCCCGTCCTGGCGGCCGAACCCCTCGCGCGACAGACTCACCCTTCAGGCGGACTGGACGAGGAGGAGGACGTCGATTTCCGCCCTGACCGCGTCCTGGCCGACGGCGAGCGGATCATGGGCGACGGCTGGACCCTGCGCGCCCTGGCCACGCCCGGCCACGCCTCGAACCACCTGGCCTTCGTGCTGGAAGAGGAACGCGCCCTGTTCAGCGGCGACCATGTCATGGGCTGGTCGACCACGGTGGTAGCCCCGCCCGATGGCGACATGACGGATTATTTCGCCAGTCTGGACCGCGTCATCGCCGAGGATTTCGAGACGATCTGGCCGACCCACGGGCCGCCGGTGACCAGGGTCGCGCCCTTCCTGGCCGCCTATCGGGTTCACCGGCTTGAGCGCGAGGCCCAGATTCTGGGACGGCTGGCGGCGGGCGATGAGACGATCAGCCAGATGGTCCCCATCCTCTATGCCGCGGTCGACCCCCGCCTGTGGCCCGCCGCCTCGCTGTCGGTGCAGGCGCATCTGATCAAGCTGGTGCGAGAGGGCCGGGTGATCGCCGATCCCGCCCCGACGCTACAGGCGCGATACGCCCTGATCGATCAGGTCTTGGGCTGAAGCCCGTCGCGGACCTTTATCGCCAGTCGGCAGGCCGCGCCGCCGTCGGTCGGGCGTCCGTTGCGCGTCACCACGCGCACATCCGTGCGGCCGGGACGGATGCGCACATCGACGCTATAGGCTTGCTGGAACCAGAAGGCCTTGCGCTCGCCCTGGATGTCGAACAGGCCCGCGTGGGTGATGGCGAAACCGGCGTTCTGAAGCACATAGGCCGCCTCCTCCACCGTGCGCTGGGTGGCGAGCGGCTCCAGCCCGTCGCACGCCGACGAGACGCTTGGGACCCCCGACAGATTCATCGGCGGGTCGGCCGGGTTGGTCGAGACGTCGGACGCGCCGGGCGTATGCCCCTGTTTCCAGTACAGGCCGACGGCCGCGCCCGCGACGACCACGGCCAACAGGGCGATCAACCTCCGCCGCCGCAGGTTTCCGAAAGCGTGGATCAGGGCCAGGACGGCGATCGCCAGACCCGCCCAGGCCGCATATTCGCCGACCGGGCCGATCAGGACCTGACGGGCGAACCCCGACAGGTCGGGCGCGACGCGGATCAGCAGGGCGGCGGCCAGGGCCATGGCCGGCGCGACCAGGGCCGCGGCCAATCCCGCCTTCGTCACCCAGCCGCCCGCGTCCTTGGCCATGGCTTCGTCCTCAGCCCGCTGTCGGCAGACGATAGTCCTTCATCCGCTCACGCAGCAGCTTCTTGTCGATCTTGCCGGTGGCCCCCAGGGGAATCTCGTCCACGGCGACCACGTCGTCGGGCATCCACCATTTGGCGATCTTGCCGTTCAGGAAGCTTAGATGCTCCTGCTTGTCCAGGCTTTCGCCCGGCTTCAGCTTCAACACCAGCACCGGCCGCTCGTCCCATTTGGGATGGGGCGCGCCGATCACGGCGGCCAGCTCGACCTTGGGGTGGCCCACGGCGATGTTCTCGATCTCGATGGAGCTGATCCACTCACCGCCCGACTTGATCACGTCCTTGGCGCGGTCGGTGATCTGCATGAAGCCCTGTTCGTCGACCGTCGAGACGTCGCCGGTGTCGAAGAAGCCCTCATTGTCCAGGATCTCGCCGCCCTCGCCCTTGAAATAGGCGCCGGCGATGGTCGGTCCCCTGACCATCAGGCGGCCATAGGTGTGCCCGTCGTGCGGCATCTCCTGCCCGGCGTAGTTCTTCAGCTTCAGCTCGACGCCCAGCGGCGGCTGCCCCTGTTTGACCCGCCACTTCATCTGTTCGTCGTATGGCAAGGCGGCCAGTTCCGGCGTCAGGTTGGACAGGGTGCCGATGGGCGAGGTCTCGGTCATGCCCCAGCCTTGCAGCACCTCGATGCCGAATTCGTCATGAAAGGCGCGGATCAGGCTTTCGGGCACCGCCGAGCCGCCAATCAGCACGCGCTTGACCGTGGGGATCTTCAGCCTGTGCTCGCGCAGATGGGCCAGCAGGCCCTGCCACACGGTCGGCACGGCGGCCGAGAAGGTGACGCCTTCGCTGACGATCAGTTCATAGATCGACGCCCCGTCCATCTTGGCGCCCGGCATGACCAGTTTGGATCCCGCCGCCGGTCCCCCGAAGGCGATGCCCCAGGCATTGGCGTGGAACATCGGCACCACCGGCAGGATCACTTCCGACGGCGTGGCCCCCAGCACCGTGGCCTGAAGACCCAGCAGCGTATGGATGAAGTTCGACCGGTGCGAATACAGCACACCCTTAGGATTGCCGGTCGTGCCCGAGGTGTAGCAGAGACCGCAGGCGGTGTTCTCGTCAAAGCCGCCCCAGGCGGCCTCTTCGGACGCATCCTCCAGCAGGGCCTCATAGCACTCGGCGCGCGGCAGCTTGGTGGCCGGCATAGTCCACTGGTCGGTCATGACCACCACCCGCTCGACCGTCGGACAGTGCGGCAGCACCGCCTCCAACAGGGGTATGAAGGTCAGGTCGACGAAGATGATCCGGTCTTCGGCGTGGTTGATGATATAGGCCAACTGTTCAGGGAACAGGCGCGGGTTCAGGGTGTGGCACACCGCGCCTATGCCCATGATGCCATACCAGGTCTCGATATGGCGTCCGCTGTTCCAGGCCAGGGTGGCGACGCGGTCGCCGACCTTGACGTCCCAGCCCTTCAGCACATTCGACACGCGCTTTGAGCGGGCGTGGATGTCGGCATAGGTGGTGCGGACGATCGGTCCTTCGACCGAGCGGGTCACGACCTCACGCGAGCCATGCCAATTCTTGGCGTGGTCGATGATCTTGTCGACCGTCAGCGGCCAGTCCTGCATCAATCCCAGCATGGCGTTCCCTTGGGCGATCCCTCGTCCGCGCCTCGTTTCAGGGCGCTTGTAGCCACGCTATCCGGGTGATCAGCGATAAGCAATCAGACCCTCCGCGGCGGATTGGCGTGCGCGTTCGGCGCGCCTAGAAGGCGGCATGGCCATTCTCATCGGCATCACCGGCGGTTCGGGTTCGGGCAAGAGCACCCTGGCCGAGGCCCTGCACGCCGCCCTTCCCGTCGGGTCAGCCGTGCTGCTGCGCGAGGACTCCTACTACGTCGACGCCGCCGCCCTGCCCGGATTCGATCCGGCGACCTTCGACTTCGACGACGTCGTCGCCCGCGACCACGTCCTGATGGCCGAACATCTGACCGAGTTGAAGGCTGATCGCGCCATCACGGCTCCGGTCTATTCCTTCCTGCATCACGGCCGCGAGGCGGATGGGGAACCCGTCCCGGCGGCCCAGGTGGTGATCGTGGAAGGCACCCACGTGTTGTGCACGCCCCAGGTCGCGGCCCTGTTCGACATTCGCGTCTTCGTCGACACGCCGGCCGACATCCGCTTCATCCGCCGCCTGCTGCGCGATCAGGCCGAACGGGGCCGAACGGCCGAGTCGGTCATCCATCAATACCTGGCGACCGTGCGCCCCGGTCACGAGCGGCTGACCGAGCCGTCGCGCGTTCACGCAGATTTCATCGTCGCTGACGCCACCGCCGCCGTGCGGTTGACAGACCCTCAGGCCGTCGTGCGGCTGGCGGCTCCGGTCCTGGCGCATCCGTTGCTGGCTCCGCTCCTGAACCGGCCAAAACGTCAGGACTATTGAAGTAACGTCGGTTTTTCCCTTGCGACCGCGCCCGGATCGCGCAAGGCTGACACCTTCACTGCTGCTGACTTGCGACTATGCCCTTGGGCGACGACACCTCCTCTCCCTGCCCCAACGACCCACGCCGCGAAGCGATTCTGCGTCTGGCCAAAGATCGCTTCATGACCGACGGCTATGTCGGCGCCCGCATGGAGCCGATCGCGCGTGAAGCCGGGGTCTCGACCGCCACCCTCTACGGCTACTTCCCCGGCAAGGCCGAACTGTTCACCGCCGTCATCGACGACGCGGCCGAGGATTTCAGTCGGCAGATGAGCCATGTGCGCATGACCTCGGGTCCGGCGCGCGAGCAATTGACGGTCTTCGTCACCGCCTATGCCGATTTCATGAGCGACCCGTTCGTCCGCGCGGTGTTCCGGTTGGTCGTGGCCGAACGTCCGCGTTTTCAAGCCGTCGCGATGCGCTTCTTCGAGCGGGGTCGATCTGAATTCGGCGGGGTTCTGATCAAGGCGCTGGAGGCGCTTGGCGCCGCCGGCGAACTCAGTGTCGGCAAGCCGTCATGGGCCGCCGGCCACCTGATGGGCATGATCGAACACCCGGTCTTCTTCGTTCCCCTGGTCACCGGCGACGACGTGCGGGTCAGACGCACCAACACCCAGGTGGCCGAAGACGCCGTGGAGACCTTCCTGGCCCGCTACGGCGTCTGAACCGGATCAAGACCCCGACGGCTCAGGGCCACAGTCGGGTCCGTCGCCAGCCGTCGCCCTCGCGCTCGAACCGCATCCGGTCGTGAAGCCGGAACGGCCTGTCGCGCCAGAATTCGATCGTCTCGGGAATGACCCGCCAGCCGGTCCAGCGTTCGGGGCGCGGCACGTCCGCCCCCTCGAACCGTACCGTTTCACGCGCCACCGCGGCTTCCAGCTCTGCCCGGTCGCCCAGGGGCCGCGACTGCTCCGAGACCCAGGCGCCGATGCGGCTTTCGCGCGCCCGACTGGCGAAATAGGCGTCGGCCTCGACCGCCGTCACCGGCTCGACCCGGCCGCGCACCCGCACCTGGCGCCGCAACGTCTTCCAATGGAACAGCAGGGCCGCCCCTGCCGACGCCGCCAACTGTTCGCCCTTGGCGCTCTCGCGGTTGGAATAGAAGGTGAAGCCGCGCTCATCCACGTCCTTCAGCAACACGATCCGGCAGTCGGGCAGGCCGTCGGCGTCGACGGTCGCCAGGCTCATGGCGTTGGCGTCGTTCGGCTCGTGGCGTCGCGCCTCTTCAAGCCAGTCGACGAACAGGCCGATCGGGTCGTCGCGCTCGAACGCCGCCTCGTCGCCGTTGGCGGCCAGGGCGGCGGCATAGTCGCGGGCATAGTCCTCACGCGATGGGCTGGGGGGGATCACGGGTGCGCTCATGGCGTCCTCATACGCCCGGTCGACGGTTCGGTTAACCCCGCCTTGACCATGACGCGCGTCTTAGTGGCGCCGATGAGCGCCGCCCGGTCCGAGATCGCCTCGCTGAAGGAGGCCTACGCCCTGATCGGCCTGAACGGCCCGGTCGACGGCGCGGCGCTGAAGTCCGCCTTCCGCGCCGCCGTGAAGTCCGCGCGTCCCGACCACGAGGGCGGCGACGCCGAGCGCTTCCGCAAGGTTATCGCCGCCTGGCGCATGATCCAGACGCGCCAACCGGCGCGCCCGGCCCTGGCCGCCCCCCGGAAACGCCCCGCTCCGCCGCCGATCGTCGGCCTGACGCCGATGCAGGCCGTGGCCGGCGGCAGGGTCGAGATCGCCCTGGCCTCGCGCCGCTTGAAGCTGACCGTGCCGCCCGGTCTGCGCACAGGCGAGCATCTGCGCCTGAAGCAGGCGGGTCCCGGCGGCTCGGACCTGTACCTGCCCGTCCGCATCCGGCCCGAAGACGGCCTGTCGGCCTTCGGCGACGACCTGTTCATGGACGTGCCCTGCGCCGCCCGCCTGTTCGAGGACGGCGGGCGGGTCGAGATCGAGACCTGGGCCGGACCGCGTTCAGCCTGGATGGTCGGCGGCGTCGCCAGCCCCTATCGCATCCGTCTGCGCGACCTGGGGCTGCCGCCGCGCGGGTCGCGGTCTCAGGGCCACCTGTTCGTCACCCTGACCCCGACCGAGACCATGCCCTCGGAGGCCGAGGACCTGCTGAACCGCTTCACGCGGGTCTGGACGTCGGAGCCGCGAGCGGCCTAAGCCTTTCGGCACGATGTCGCACAACACCTTCGGCCATCTGTTCCGCGTGACGACCTGGGGCGAAAGCCATGGCCCGGCCATCGGCTGCGTCATCGACGGCTGCCCGCCCCTGATCCCGCTGACGCCCGACGACATTCAGCCATGGCTGGACCGGCGCAAGCCCGGCGGCAGCCGTTTCGTCACCCAGAGACGCGAAAGCGACACGGCCCGCATCCTGTCCGGCGTGTTCGACGACGGGAGCGGCCCGGTCACCACCGGCACGCCCATCGCCATCGAAATCCAGAACGAGGACGCGCGGTCCAAGGACTATGGCGACATCGCCCGCGCGTTCCGGCCCGGCCACGCCGACTATGTCTATCAGGCCAAATACGGCATCCGCGATCCGCGCGGCGGCGGCCGTTCCTCGGCGCGCGAGACCGCCAGCCGCGTCGCCGCCGGGGCCGTGGCGCGCCGGGTGCTGGGCGACGGCGTGGTCATTCGCGCCGGGGTCGTCCAGATCGGCCCGCACAGGATCGCGCCCGACGCTGTCGACTTCGACGCCGTGAACGCCAATCCCCTGTTCGCCGCCTCGGCCGACGTGGTCGGGCCGTGGTCCGACTATCTGGACGGCGTGCGCAGGGCCGGTTCGTCCATCGGCGCCGTCGTGGCGCTGGAGGTCACCGGCGTCCCCGTCGGCTGGGGCGCGCCGATCTACGGCAAGCTGGACGCCGAACTGGCCGCCGCCCTGATGTCAATCAACGCCGCCAAAGGCGTCGAGATCGGCGCCGGTTTCGGCGTCGCCGATCTGTCGGGCGAAGAGAACGCGGACGAGATGCGCCTGGGACCGGGCGGCGCGCCCGTCTTCCTGTCCAACCATGCGGGCGGAATTCTGGGCGGCCTGTCGACCGGCCAGCCGATCACGGCCCGCGTCGCCTTCAAGCCCACCTCCTCCATCCTGACGCCGCGCCGAACCATCACCCGCGATGGCGCCGAGACCGACATCCGCACCACCGGCCGCCACGACCCCTGCGTGGCCCTGCGCGCCGTTCCGGTGGTGGAAGCCATGGCCGCCTGCGTGCTGGCCGACGCGATGCTGAGACATCGCGCCCAGGTCGCGCCCCTTCCGTAACCGTATCGGTTGCCTATATCCGCCTCAAACGGCGCCTCGCGCCACGATTTTGAGGGAGACACGACATGATCGACGTCCGACGCTTCGACACCCTGGGAGGGGCGAACCACGGCTGGCTGAACGCCCGCCACCACTTTTCCTTCGCCAACTACTACGACCCGGCGCGCATGGGCTGGGGGCGGCTGCGCGTCTGGAACGACGACGAGATCGCCGCGAAGTCCGGCTTCCCGCCCCATCCGCACGCGGACATGGAGATCATCACCTATGTCCGCACCGGGGCGATCACCCACGAGGACTCGATGGGCAACCGCGGCCGTACGGCTGCGGGCGATGTCCAGGTGATGAGCGCGGGCACGGGCGTGCGCCATTCCGAGTTCAATCTGGAAGACGCGCCGACCACCCTGTTCCAGATCTGGATCGAGACTGACCGCCCGGGCGCCCAGCCGTCATGGGGCCAGCGTGAGTTCCCGAAGGCCGACCGCTCGGGCCGTTTCACCGTTCTGGCCTCGGGCGACGCCGCCGACGGCGCTCTGAGCATCAACGCCGACGCCAAGGTCCTGGGCGCGACCCTGAAGGCGGGCGAGAGCCTGACCTATGATCTCGCGCCGGGCCGTCGCGCCTATCTGGTGCCGGCCGTCGGCGTCGTGGACGTCAACGGCGTGGCCCTGAACCCCCGCGACGGCGCCGGGATCGTGGACGAGCCGACCCTGACCATCACCGCCCGCGAAGACGCCGAACTGGTCATGGTCGACAGCCGGTAGGCCCAAACTCTCCCCCATCGGGGAAGGATCAAACGCTTGCCTTCCCCGTCCTTCCGGCCGATCTAGCGCCTGACTGAACCCCTGGAGCCTTCCATGTCCGATCCCGTCGTCATCTGCTCGTTCGCCCGCACCCCTATGGGCGGTTTCCAGGGCGCCCTGTCCGGCGTCAAGGCGACCGATCTGGGCGCGGCGGCGGTCAAGGCGGCGGTCGAACGCGCGGGCGTTCCGGCGGCCAAGGTCGACCAGATCTACATGGGCTGCGTCCTGCCCGCCGGCCTGGGCCAGGCCCCGGCGCGTCAGGCCGCCATCGGCGCCGGCCTGGGCCAGCACGTTGAGGCGACGACGGTCAACAAGATGTGCGGCTCGGGCCTGCAAGCGGCCATGATGGCCCACGACGCCCTGAAGGCGGGCACGGCCGATGTCATCGTCGCGGGCGGCATGGAGAGCATGACCGGCGCCCCCTATGTCATGGCCAAGCATCGCGGCGGGGCCCGCATCGGCCATGACGTCATTTCGGACTCCATGTATCTGGACGGGCTGGAGGACGCCTATACGCCCGGCAAGCTGATGGGCGCCTTCGCCGAGGATTCGGCGCGGGAGTATCAGTTCACGCGCGAGGCCCAGGACGACTACGCCATCGAGAGCCTGCGTCGCGCCAACGCCGCCATCGCCTCGGGCGCTTTCGATGCCGAGATCACGCCGGTCGAGATCACCACCCGCAAGGGCGTCGAGGTCGTCAGCCAGGACGAACAGCCCGGCAAGGCCAATCCCGACAAGATCCCGACCCTGCGCCCCGCCTTCGCCAAGGACGGAACGGTCACCGCCGCCAACGCCAGCTCCATTTCCGACGGCGCCGCCGCCCTGGTCATGACGCGCGAGAGCACAGCCCGCGCCCTGGGTCTGCCGGTCGTCGCCCGCGTGGTCAGCCACGCCGCCCACGCCCATGAACCGGCCCTGTTCACCACCGCCCCGGTTCCGGCCATGCGCAAGGCGCTGGAAAAGGCGGGCTGGAGCGTCGACGACGTCGATCTGTGGGAGGTCAACGAGGCCTTCGCCGTCGTCGCCATGATCGCCATGCAGGACCTGGGCATCGACCGGGCCAAGCTGAACGTCAATGGCGGCGCGACCGCCCTGGGCCACCCCATCGGCGCCTCGGGCGCGCGGGTCCTGACCACCCTGCTGGCGGCGCTTCAGGCGCGCGGCGGCAAGAAGGGCGTGGCCAGCCTGTGCATCGGCGGCGGCGAGGCCGTGGCCATGGCCGTCGAACTGGCCTGACCATGCCGGTCGGGGGGCTGGATCGCCGGAGCCTGATCGCGGCGATGCTGGCTCTGCCCGGCGTCGCCCTGGCCCAGACCGTCGCCCCGCCCGATCCGACCGAAACGATCCGCCTGTGGCCGAACGGCGCGCCTGGCGGCGAGGGCGTGACGGTCGCCCCGGTCGTGGTCGAACGCTCGACCGATCCGTCCTTCCACGACCGCTACGCCCAGTACACCACCGACCCGATCCTGACCGTCGTCCGGCCCGAACGCCCCAACGGCGCCTCGCTGTTACTGATCCCCGGCGGAGGCTATCGCTGGGCCGTGATCGACAAGGAGGGGCTGGATGTCGCCCGCGTCTTCGCCGCCGTCGGCATCACCTGTTACGTCCTGCGCTACCGCCTGCCCGCCGATGGCTGGGCCGCCGGGCCGGACGCCCCGCTTCAAGACGCCCAGCGCGCCCTGCGCCTGGTCCGCGCCGCGGCTGCGTCCGAGGGCCGCGACCCGGCGAAGATCGCCGTGCTGGGCGCCTCGGCAGGCGGGCATCTGGCGGGTCTGCTGACGGCGCGACCCGATGCGGCCTATGTCCCCGTCGACGCCGCGGACGCCCTGTCGCACCGGCCGGATCTGACGATCCTGATGTATCCGGTCGCGACCATGGCCGACCCCCATGTCCATGCCGGATCACGCACCCATCTGCTGGGCGCGACGCCGTCGCCCGACTTGATCATGCGCTATTCGCTGGAGCGGATGGACTGGAGCGGCGCTCCGCCCGTCTTCCTGCTGCACGCGATCGATGACGCCGCCGTGCCGGTCGAGAACAGCCTGAACCTGCTGTCGGCCCTGCGCGCCGCCGACGTTCCGGTCGAGGCGCATCTGTTTCAGGAAGGCGGCCATGGCTTCGGCGTGCGCCTGATCGCGGGCAGACCCGCCGCCATCTGGCCCGACCTTGCGCTGGCCTGGGCTGCGCGGCATGGGTGGCCGCGATGAGCAAATCCTGCGACGAATGCGGTCTCTGCTGCAAGCTGATGGGCGTCCGCGCCCTGGACAAGCCGCCGTCGAAATGGTGCGTCCATTTCCGTCGCGCCTCGGGCTGCGGCATCTATGAGGACCGACCCAAGGACTGCCGCGTCTTCAGTTGCCTTTGGCTCTTGGCCGACAATCGCCTGGGCGATGAATGGAAGCCGTCGGTCGCCGGCTTTCTGATGCACACCAACCCGGACGGGGCGCTGATCGTCGAATGCGACGCCTCCAACCCCCAGGCCTGGCGCAAGGAGCCGTATCGCACGCGCCTTCGCCAGTCGGCGGATTCCGGCCAGGAGGTTCTGGTCTTCGTGGGCCGAAAGGGCGTCCAGATTCAGCCGTTCGGCGGCGAAACGCCGATCCGGCGCCGGGTCGAATAGACCCGGATGGCCTATTTCGGATCGACCGTCTGGGCGATCTGTTCGGCCAGGACGCGATCGGCGCCCTCGACGCTGGCCACCCAGACATGGATTTCGGTCGGGGCGGTGGTCCGTTGGAACAGATGCTCCAGGGCCAGACGCCGATTGTCCTCGGTGACGACGACCGAGGATCGCCCCGCCGCCTGAACCATCTGACCGTCATAGATCGGAAACTGCGACGCGGGTCCGGCATAGACCATGGCCAGGGTCTGATCGCCCTTGCGGATCGACCAGATGTTGAAGTTCGGGCCGGGACGGCCTGTGGTGATCCGCACGCCGGTCGGCAGATCGACGCGGAACGGCAGGGCGGCGATCGCGGCGGCGTCCAGCACCGTGGGTGGCGGCGGCGGCGGGTCGGCCGCCATCGCTGCGGACGGCGCGGCGACGGGCGCGGACCCCGTGGCCGTCGTCGGGTCTGCGGCGGGCGGCGCGGGATGGGCCGAAGCAGGTGCTGCGACGGCCACCGGAGCCGTCGACGGGACGACCGATGGGGCGGGCTGGCTCAGAGGACGGCTGGTGACCGTGTCGGGCGTGGGCGGGATCGCCGACGGCGGCGCGCGGTTCAGTTCGCGGGTCAGGAAGGAACTGTTGGCCCCTCCGCTCTGCCCGGTCGACTGGGCGAAGGCGGGCGTGGCGAGCGCCAGGGCGGCGACGAAGACGATAAATCTCATGAGGCGAGCTTCGCCCCGGAAAACGGCCGCGGCAAGGCCCCTCGCGTCACGGGGGCGTCAGGCCAGCGGCATCTCGACCCAGAAGGTCGCGCCTTCGCCGACGATCGAGGTCACGCCGATAGAGCCGCCTTGCAATTCGGTCAGACGTTTGGCCAGGGCCAGGCCGATGCCGTGCCCTTCGACGCTGGTGCGCTCCAGGCCCAGGCGATTGAACGGTTCGAAAAGCTGGGCCTGCTTCTCGACGGACAGACCCGGTCCCCGGTCGATGACGTCGATCCGCACCGCGTCGGACGCGCGTCGGGCGTGCAACACGACCAAACCGCCCGCCGCGCCGTATTTCACGGCATTGCTGGCCAGGTTGGAGACGACCTGGCTCAGGCGTTGGGAATCGGCCAGGGCGATCAGGCCGTCGCCCTCGGTCAGAACCTCGATCTTCACGCCTTGCGCCTCGGGACGCAGCGCGGTCTGACGGCGCACGTCCTCCAACAGGCCCGGCACGTCGGTGGGCCGCAGCTCGACCTTCACGGCGCCGGATTCGGCGCGCGCCACGTCCAGCAGGTCGTGCGACAGGGCCTCGACCTGACGCGCGGTCTTGACCAGCATTTGCGCCATCTCGGCCTGGGTTGCGGTGACGGGTCCCAGTTGGCCGGTGGCCCACAGTTCGCCGATGCCGATGACCCCGCCGACCGGACTCTTGATCTCATGGGCGACGTTCGCCAGCAGGCGCGACTTGGCCTCGGAGGCCAGTTCGGCGCGGCGTTGCCCCGCCCGTGCGCGATCGGCAAGGCGGTCCCTTTCGTCCAACAGGGCCGCGACCAGCAGGACCGGCAGAAAGCCGAACAACACCAGCAACTGCGCCAGCAGCGCCGCCTCGCCGCGCGGCAGGGAGTCGGCATAGGGGCCGTAACCCGCCATCGCCCCGCCGATCGACAGAACGGCGATGATCACCAACGCCGCTGTCACGCCCAGGACGCGAAACCGCGCCGCGATCAGCAGCAGCAGGGGCAGCATGACGAACGACATCGGCCGGTCCAGATGCACGAACACCAGAAGGCTGGCGCCGACCAGCAGGGCGAACAACACTCCCGCCTCGGCCATGCGCCACGGCTTGCGCAACATGGTGAGATGTCGCCGCGTCAGGGCCAGACCGAAGCCGCCGACCACCGCCAGACCCAGGGCGTGACCGAACCACCAGGTCTTGAAGGTCAGAAACGGGTCCGCGCCCGTCATCGTCTGCAACATCACCGCGGTGAAGGCCGCCGCCGGCAGGGGCGCCACGACCGCAGTGCTCAATAGAAAACGCGCCGCGCCTTCGACCGTCGAAAGATTGAGCGTCGGCGCGAAACGCCGGGCCAGCAGCACGGCGCCCACGATCTCGATCATATTGGCGGCGGTGAACATGAAGCTGATCTGGCGGCTGTTGCCGACCAGCAGCTCGGCCGCCAGGACGCCGACCGCGATCAACGCCCCGAAGCACAGGTCATAAGTCGGCCCTCGGCCGCTGCGCAGCCATACCGCCGTCGCCAGGCCGCCCGCCCCCCACAGGGCCGTGACCAGCCCGGCGGAACGCGCGAACAGGATGGACAGGACGATCAGCACCACGACCCCGACAGCCGTCAGGATCGGGGCCAGGGGTTCGGCGAACAGAGCTGCGGCGCCATCGCGCGGCAGGGGCGCGCCCATCCGGGTCGCGCCGCCTCTGGCGGACGATGAAAAATCTTGGGCGGAGAGCGCTCGGCTCGTCATCGGGAAATCTCGGTCACTCTCATCGGCGACAGAGAAACATACGTCTCCTAATATCCCCTGAAGCTGTGGAAATCAGGGTTCCAGCGCCGCCAGAACGGCGCGCACGCCCGCGGCCGGTCCGCCCGAATGTCCCCACACGGCGGCGCTGACGGCGACGAAATCGGCCCCCGCCTCGGCCAGTCCCCGCGCGTTCCCGGGATCGATCCCGCCGATGGCGACACAGGGGATCTCCATCGCCGCCTGCCAGGCGACGAGCAGGTCAGGCTCGGCGCGATGCGTCGTCGCCTTGGTGGTCGTCGGAAAGAAGGCGCCGAAGGCGACATAGTCGGCGCCCGCCTCGGCGGCCTCCATCGCCAGGTGGTAGCTGTCATGGCAGGTGACGCCGATCATGGCGTCCGGTCCCATCATCCGGCGCGCCTCGGCCAGGGAGGCGTCGCCCTGACCCACATGGACGCCATCGCAGCCCAGCTCGCGCGCCAGGTCCGGCCGGTCGTTCAGGATCACCGCCACCCCGCGCGCCTGGGCCAGGGGCGCCAGCCGCCGTGCCGCCGCGCGGATCACATCGTCCGACGCGGGCTTCAGCCGAATCTGCAAGGCCGCCACGTCCCCTGCGTCCAGCGCCGCCTCCAGATCGGCGGCGAAGCGCTCCAGATCCGCGATCGCGGGCGGGGTGATCAGATACAGTCGACACGGCGGGCGCGGCGGGGCGGTCGGGGCTTTGGCCATGCTCCCGCCGTGCCCCCTTCATCCGCTCGCGTCAACGGCGCCGCATGAGAACGATTTGCAGTCGCCGTCCGATCTGCTATGGAGAACCATTCTCAATGGCAGCCCGAGTCCGCCGCCCGTGTACGTCTGCAACTGCAACGGCCTTCGCCAGCGTGATGTCGCCAAAGCCATCGAGGCTGGGGCTGCGCGGCCGCGCGATGTGTTCGACCGACATCAGTGCGCCCCCCAGTGCGCCAAATGCGTCTGCGAAATGCGTCAGATGATCCAGGACAGCCGCGACGTCTTCGCCCTGGCCGCCGAATAGCGACTGACGACAATAATCACTCGCATTTTCAATGCGGTGAAAAGCGCTCGCAAATGAACACAGGCCAGCGCCCGCGTGTTATCTCCATCGGGCGTCCGCCGAATCCGCGGCGCAGGAGGACGAGACATGAAGGGCGATCCCGCGATCATCCGCACCCTGAACGCGGTGCTGACCAATGAGTTGACGGCGGTCAACCAGTACTTTCTGCACGCTCGGATGTTCGAGAGCTGGGGGCTGAAGCACCTCGGCCAGGTCATCTATGATGAATCGATCGGCGAGATGCGGCACGCCGACAAGCTGATCAAGCGTGTTCTCTTCCTGGACGGCCTGCCCAATATGCAGGACCTGCACAAGCTGAAGATCGGCGAGAACGCGGTCGAATGCCTGGGCGCCGATCTGCAACTGGAACTTGGCGGGCGCGACACGCTGATCGCCGGGATCGCCCAGTGCGAGGCGGACAAGGACTTCATCAGCCGCCAGATCCTGACCGAAATCCTGGCCGACACCGAGGAGCACATCGACTTCCTGGAAGCCCAGTTCAAACTGATCGAACAACTGGGCGAGCAGAACTATCTGCAATCGGCCATGACCGAGATCGCCCCCGACCGAAGCGCCACGGGGAACTGACGCAAGGCGACGCCGGAATGTTCGTCTCGGTCTTGCTGGCGCTCCAGGCCGCACAGCCGCCGTCGAACGCGCCGCCCAGCCCGCTGGACGCCGGATGGCGCGGCCAGGCCGTGTGCGAACGGCTGTTCGAAAACGCCCAGGTCCGCACCCTGCGCTGCACCTTTCCGCCCGGCGTCGGCCACGACCGTCATTTCCACGCGCCGCATTGGGGCTATGCCGTCCAGGGCGCGACGAACCGGATCACCGACGCCAGTGGCGTGCGGGTCGTGACCACCCCCACCGGCGGCAGTTGGTGGAGCGACGGAACCGCCTGGCACGAGACGCTCAACGTCGGCGACACTACGGCGGTCTTCCTCATCGTCGAGCCGAAGGCGACTCCGCCCGAGGGCCGCCTTGCTCTCGCGCCCGGCTTCCTCTAGGGAGAGCGCCCAATTTCGCGCGCCCCATGAGCGCGCCCAGCCCCTGTGATCCCATGGCGAAAATCAACGGCAACACCATCAAGCCCGGCATGGTCCTGCAAGTGAACGGCGGCCTGTGGGTCGTGACCAAGGCCAGCCATGTCAAGCCGGGCAAGGGCGGCGCCTTCGCCAACGTCGAGGCCAAGAACCTGGAGACCGGCAACAAGCTGAACGAACGCTTCCGTTCGGAAGACAAGGTCGAGCGCGTGACGCTGGAGCAGAAGGACTACTCCTATCTGTTCGACAACGGCGACAGCCTCGTCTTCATGAACGACGAGAACTACGAGCAGATCGAATTGCAGAAAGAGTGGGTCGGCGAAGATCGCATCCCCTATCTGCAAGAAGGCATGAAGGTGGTCATCGAATCCCACGAGGACCGCCCGATCGGATTGGAACTGCCCGAGCAGGTCGTTCTGGAAGTCGCCGAGACCGAGCCGACCGTGAAGGGCCAGACCGCCTCGTCGTCCTATAAGCCCGCCGTCGCCTCGAACGGCGTGCGCATCATGATCCCGCCCTATATGTCGGCCGGTGAACGCATCGTGGTCGACACCACCACCGGCGAATACGTCCGCCGCGCTGACTAAGGGGCTTAGTGAGTAAGGCTTAGGGCTTAGAGAGCATCATCGCCTAAGCCCCAAGCCCCAAGCCCTAAGACCTAAGACCTAAGACCTACCCCCTCGAACTTCTCCGCCTGTCCGGGCATTCGGCCTTGAAGGACAGCCGGACCAGGAGATTCCCATGGCGCTCGCCTCCGCCCTGCTGCAAGTGATGATGGACGCGGTCCGCAAGACCGCGCGGCCGATGTTGCGCGACTTCGGCGAAGTCGCGAACCTCCAGACATCGAAGAAGGGTCCCGGCGACTTCGTCACCGCCGCCGACATCAAGGCCGAGGAGACCCTGTTCGAACTGCTGTCCAAGGCCCGTCCCGGCTATGGCTTCCTGGGCGAGGAACGCGGTCTGGTCGAGGGCACCGACAAGACCCACACCTGGATCGTCGATCCGATCGACGGCACCACCAACTTCATCCACGCCATGCCCCATTTCGCCATCACCGTGGGGCTGGAGCGTCGCGCGCCCGACGGCTCGACCGAGATCGTGGCCGCCGTCACCTACAATCCGGTCATGAACGAGATGTTCTGGGCCGAAAAGGGCAAGGGCTGCTATCTGAACGATGCGCGCATCCGCGTCGCGGGCCGCAAGGTCCTGTCGGACTGCCTGATCGCCACCGGCCTGCCCTTCATCGGCAAGACCGGCCACGCCCAGGCCATCAAGGACATCCATGCCGTCGGACAGCGTGTGGCGGGCATCCGCCGCCTGGGTTCGGCCGCCCTGGACTTCGCCTGGGTCGCCTGCGGCCGCTATGACGCCTTCTGGGAACGCAACCTCCAGCCCTGGGACGTGGCGGCGGGCCTGCTGTTCGTGCACGAGGCGGGCGGCCTGGTCACCACCATCGACGCCGATGGCGATCCGGCCAAGGGCCAACAGATCGTGGCCGCCAACCCGGACGTGCACAAGGCGCTGCGGACGATCTTGCAGGCGGCGTAATTCCTGCTCCCTGGCGGGAGAGGTTCATTCGCCCTTGAACTGCAACTGCGCCAGGTGGGCGTAGAGTCCGCCCTTGGCCGTCAGTTCGGCGTGGGTCCCCTCCTCCACCACCCGGCCCTCGTCCATGACCACGATGCGATCGGCGTTCAGCACGGTCGCCAGCCGGTGGGCGATGACCAGGGTCGTGCGCTGGGCCATGGCCTGATCCAGCGCCGCCTGCACCAGGCGTTCGTTCTCTGCGTCCAGCGCCGAGGTGGCTTCGTCCAGCAACAGGATCGGCGCGTGACGCACCAGGGCGCGGGCGATGGCCAGCCTCTGCCGCTGACCGCCCGACAGGCTCTTAGCCCGCTCGCCCAGCGGGGTGTCGAACCCTTCGGGCAGGGCCTCGATGAAGCTCAGCGCCTGGGCCTCTTCGGCGGCCTCGCGGGCCTCCTCCAGCGTCGTCGACTCGCGCCCGAAGCGGATGTTCTCCAGCGGCGAACCCGAGAACAGCGGCGCTTCCTGCGACACCCAGGCGAACCGATCCCGCACGGCCACGGGATCGGCCCGGCGCACGTCCACCCCATCCACGCTGACCACGCCGGACTGCGGATCGTAGAAGCGCAGCAGCAGGCGAAACACCGTCGACTTGCCCGCCCCGGAAGGTCCGACCAGGGCCACCGTCTCGCCCGGCCGCACGGTCAGACTGAAGCCCTTCAGTGCGGGCAGGTCCGGCCGTCCCGGATAGGCGAAATGCACGCCCGACATCGACACCTCGCCCAACGGAGGCTCAGGCAGGGCGACCGGGGCGGGCGGCGCGGCGATCGACGGCTTGGCCCGCATCAGTTCATCGATGCGCTCCATGGCCCCGGCCGCCTTCTGCACATCGCCCCAACTTTCGCCCAGGGCGCCGACCGCCCCGGCGGTGAACACCGACAGCAGGACGAATTGCAGCAGCGAGCCCGGCGACATCCGTCCGGCGATCACGTCCTGAGCGCCCAGCCACAGCACCAGGGTCACGCCGCCGAACATCACGGTGATGATCATGGCCGTCATCAAGGCCCGCGCCCGCATACGGGTCAGAGAGACGTCGAACGCCTCTTCCACCGCCTGGCCGAACCGGGCGTCGGCCTCCGCCTCTCGGCCGAAGGCCTGGACCGTCTCTATGGCGTCCACGTTCTCGCCGGCGAAACCGACAGCTCCGGCGAACCGGTCCTGGCTGGCCACGGTCAGCTTCCTGACCTTGCGTCCGAACAGAAACAGGGGCGCCAGCAGCAGGGGTACAGCCAATAGCACCAGCGCCGTCAACTTGGGGCTGACGATGAACAACAGGATCGTGCCGCCGATCAGCGTCAGGAAATTCCGCAGCGCGAACGACACCGAGGTCGTCAGCAGAGTGTCCACCAACTGGATGTCCGTGGTCAGGCGCGACAGCACCTCGCCCGTCCGCATCCGGGTGAAGAAGGCTGGATCCAGGGTGATGACCCGGTCGAACAGGGCCTTGCGCACGTCGGCGATCACCCGCTCGCCGGTCTTGGTGACATAGAAATAGCGAACCGCCGTCGCCAACCCCAGGAAGGCGGCGTTCAGTCCCAGCAGAATGAACCAGCGGTCGATGTGGGCGCCGCCGTTTTCGAACCCCTGGTCGATGGCCCCGCGCGCCGTCGCCGTCAGGCCCAACGAGGCGACCGTGGACAGGATCAGCCAGACCCCTGCGATGGCCGCATCGATCTTGTGCCGCATCAGATAGGGCCACAGACGGGCCAAAGGGCGGATGTCCCGGCGCTTCTGACGGCGTTCGCCAGCCTCGTCCATCTGGTCGGCCAACAGGGCGCCGGCGCCGGGGCGGCCTCGGGCTTCGGCGGAATCGGAAGGCGGGCGGACATCGGTCATGATCCGCGCCTCTTGCCCCGGAACGCCCCCCGGTGTAAACGCCGCCGCTCGCCCGCCGGACTCCAGGCGGGTTTTCTCATTTTCGCGCAGGGACGGTCGGCATCGTCATCGCGCAGAGACCGGACGAAGCCATGAAAGCGGACACGCACCCCGACTACCATTTCATCACCGTGACGATGACGGACGGCACGACCTATCAGACCCGCTCGACCTACGGGAAAGAAGGCGACACGCTGAACCTGGACATCGACCCGACCACGCACCCGGCCTGGACTGGCGGCAACCAGCATCTGCTGGATCGCGGCGGTCGCGTTTCGCGCTTCAACAACAAGTTCGCCGGCTTCATCAAGAAGTAAGCCGCGAGGAATCGGTTCGGTCTCACTGGCCGGGTTCAGATTTCATGCACAAGGATGTGAGCGCGGCGGAAACGCCGCACCCGCCCGTCGAAAAGCGTCGCACCTCGCGTGCGGCGCTTTTTGTTTTGCCGGAACGTCGATAATGTCGGTGCTGTTCGGTCTCGAGACGTGGGCGTTGGGTCCGATGTCAGGCGGGGCGAAAGCGGATTGACGATGAATCGACGGGAATTGGGTCTTGGCGTCGCGGCCGCGACGATGAGCCTGGCGGGCCAGGCGTCCGCCCAGGCGCGGGACTCCGCCGCCGTCGCCTTCTACGACAACTTCAACGATCAATTGGCGCGTCTGCCCGAAGCCCTTCAGGGCGACGTCCGCGCCTTCTATGAGATGAACGGGTGGCGGCCGGTCTGGACCGCGGATCGGATGCGGGCCTTGAGCGACGTCGCGGCCAGGGCCGATCGACACGGCCTGGCCCAGGGCGACTTCTTCGATTTTGTCGGCCTGGCCGCCGATCCGGCGTCCAGCGAGATGCGCACCACGGCGGCGGCCCTGGGTTATGCCCGCGTCCTGTCCGAGGGTCGGGTTCGACCCGAAACGGTCGAAGACCTGTGGGAGATGCGCAAGAACCGCGTCGACCTGCCGCTGGGCCTGAACGACGCCCTGGCCCAGAACCGCTTGTTGTCGTGGTTCGAAAGCCTGGCTCCGACCGACATCGGCTACGCCAATCTGTCGGCCGGCTACATCCGCTATCGCAAGCTGATCCGTGACGGCGGCTGGCCCGCCTTCACCGTCGGCGCCGCGATCGAGCCGGGCGCCAGCGACACCCGCATCCCCGTTCTGATTCGACGCCTGGTGGCCGAAGGCGACCTGTCGGCCGCCGACGGCGCGCGCCTGACCGCTCAGGGCCTGGTTTACGGCGCCGAACTTCAGGCGGCGGTGCGCGGCTTCCAGGCCCGCCATGGCCTGGTCGCGGACGCCCGCATCGGTGCGGGCACCCAACGCTCTCTCTCGGCCTCGGCCGAGGACCGCGCCCGTCAGATCGCCCTGAACCTGGAGCGCCGGCGCTGGCTGAAGCGCGAGCTTCAGCCCGAGCGGATCGAGGTCAACACCGCCGCGGCCATCATGGTCTATTGGAAGGACGGTCGGCCGGTCCACTCCAACCGCGTCGTCGTCGGCACGCCCGAGAACCAGACCCCCAGCCTGGAAAAGCCGTTCGCTTCGGTCGTGGCCAATCCGCCCTGGTACGTCCCGGCCGGCATCGCCCGCAACGAGATCCTGCCACGCGGCCCCGGCTATCTGGCGGCCAACAACATGTATGTGACCAACGGCCAGGTAGTGCAGCGGGCGGGTCCGACGGCCGCGCTGGGCTATGTGAAGTTCGAGCTGCGCGACAGCTACGCCATCTTCCTGCACGACACACCGTCCAAGGCCGCCTTCAACAACGCCTATCGCCACCGCAGCCACGGCTGCGTGCGGGTGCAGGGAGCCATCGACTTCGCCCGCCTGCTGCTCTCGCCCGATCCCGAGCGCCTGGCGGAGTTCGACACGGCGCTGGACGCCAAGACCACCACCCGCATTCAGACGGGCCGCGAGATTGGGGTGCGGCTGTTGTATTGGACCGCCTTCGTCGACGGCCAGGGCCGCGTCGCCTTCCGCGAGGACGTCTATCGCCGCGATGAAAGGCTGGCCCAGGCGCTCGGCATCGCCGTCAGCCTGCCGCGCCCGGTCGACGACGGCCGCGCCGACCGCAACGACGTCGGGCCGTAGGGCGTACAAACACCGTCACCCTCGGGCTTGACCCGAGGGCCGGACGTTCAACCGCACCGTCATAGGGGATGCGGCGCCGAGCGCGCCGCGACCTCTGATCCTCGGGTCAAGCCCGAGGAGGACGGCTATGCGGCCGTCAGTTCCCGAACGCCGCGGTCAGTCGGTCCAGGTGGCTCTGCACCGGATTGACCGGCGCCGCGTCCACGGCGTCCAGATACATGCGCCGGTCCAAGTGCAACACCCGGTCATGCAGGGTGTCGGCCCGCACCAGATACTCGACCAGGGCGATGGGCAGGTCGGCGTGGGTGGGCTGGGTCTCGACCTTGCGCTCAACCAGGCGATAGCGCGGCTCGGCCGCCGCGGCCGGGGTCATGTCCCCTTCGCGCACGGCGCGTTGGACCAGCAGCCACGAGGCGATCTGCATCAACCGGGTGGTCAGTTTCATGCTCTCGGCCGCATAGGCCAGAGACGCGGCGCGCGACAACAGCCGGGATTCCCGACGCCCGTCGCCGTCCAGATAGGCCGCCGTCTCCTCCACCAGGGCCATGCCCTCGGCGAAGGTGCGGTCGAACAGTTCGGATTTGGAGAAGTCCCGAACCACCGTCTCTCGGTCGCGGCCGACCGCCATCACGGCTTGGGCGGCGACATCGGCGGCGTCGGAGGTGTACTCAGTCATACGCATGGGATCCGAACAAATCCGTGTCACAGTCGGGCCGGTTCGGCGCCGCGACGAGCGGGTCTGCAACCCCCGTGCCAGCCTGGCCTGACTCGTTCTGGATCATGAGCCGAGGTTGAACAGGGCGTCGGCGGCGCTGATCTTGGCCTTCTTGGCGTCCAGCGCGGCGCGGATGCGGGCGATCTCGGCTTCCAGCAGCGCGATCCGCTCATGCAACTCCTCGCCGGAATAGAGTTCCAGGTCCTCGCGCGCCAGGGCGGCCAGCGCGGCGCCCCGCTGCGGCCGCGGCTCCAGATCGTCGAACGTCATCACCGCCTCCCTTGGCCTTCCACGGCGCGAACCCCTATCTGAACGCCCGCAGACGAACGATTGCAAGGGAAAGCCGCCAAACATGAACGTCATCGAGATCGTGGGCGGTCGCGGCCCGGCCGAGGCCCTGGTTCTGGCCGAACGGCCCGATCCGACGCCGGGACCGGGCCAGGTCCGCATCCGTGTCGCCGCCGCCGGCGTCAACCGGCCCGACCTGTTGCAGCGCCAGGGCCTGTATCCGCCGCCGCCCGGCGCCCCGGACACCTTGGGCCTGGAAGCCGCCGGAACGGTCGACGCGCTCGGGTCCGGCGTCGATCGCTGGGCCGTCGGCGATCGGGTCTGCGCCCTTCTGGGCGGCGGCGGCTATGCTGACCGTGTGGTGGTGGACGCCCGGCACGTCTTGCCCATCCCCGACGGCATGGACTTCGTTCAGGCCGCCGCCTTGCCTGAGACGGTCTTCACCGTCTTCGCCAATGTCTTCGAGGCCGGAGGGCTGAAGACCGGCGAGACCCTGCTGGTCCATGGCGCCACCAGCGGCATCGGCGTGACCGCCATCCAGATGGCCAAGGCTGCGGGCGCCCGCGTCGTCGCCACCTCGCGCGGCGCCGACAAGGCCCAGGCCGCGCGCGACCTGGGCGCCGATCTCAGTCTGAACGCCGCCGTCGATGACATGGCCGCCGCCATCTCGGCCTTCGGCGGCGCCGACGTGGTGCTGGACATGGTGGGCGCCGACTACGCCGCCCTGAACCAGGGCGCGCTCAATCCCGGCGGACGCTGGGTGGTCATCGCGGCCCTGACCGGCGCCGTGGCCCAGGTGGACCTGATGCGGCTGATGCTGAAGCGGATCGTCCTGACCGGCTCGACCCTTCGGGCGCGGCCAGCCGATGAAAAGGCGCGGCTGGCCCGCGCGATCGAACAGGCCGTCTGGCCCTGGGTCGCCGCCAGCCATGTGCGACCGCCGGTCGAGGCGGTCTTTCCTCTGGCCCAGGCAGCCCAGGCGCACCAGCGGCTGGAAGCCGGCGGCCATGTCGGCAAGATCGTCCTGACAGTCTAAGGGCCGGTCCTTTCGAACCGGCCCCAGACGTCCGACCTGATCGGTCAGATCACCAGCGGTCGCCGCCGCGCACCGGGCGCATGGACGAGATGCGGTCGTTCATGCCCCAGTTGTCGAGGTTGCGCACATTGCCCTCGAACACCTGGCAATAGCCGCGGAAGTTGGCGTCCGTGCAGGCTTCCCAGCGGCCGCGAACCTCCATCGAGCTGATAGCGTCGTTCAGACCCTCGTATTGCAGGTTGGCGACTTCGCCGCGCAGGGTGGTCGAGGCGCCGCGATAGTTGTTGTCGCGATAGACCGTCACCGAGTCGCGACCGCCGCCATTGCCCCAGCCGCCGTTGCCCCAACCGCCGCCATTGTTGCCGCCATTGCCCCAACCGCCGTTATTGCCGCCGTTGCCCCAGCCGCCATTGTTGCCGCCGTTGCCCCAACCACCGTTGTTGCCGCCGCCGTTGCCGCGATCCTCATAGGCGCCGCGCACATTGCCGCAGACCAGCAGGCCGTTGATGTTGGCGATGTCGAAATCCGAGCAACGGTTCAGCTCGATCGAGGTGCCGCGCACGCGGCCCCGCTCGTCGCGACAATCGGCGTAGAGCCGACCCTGGTTGGTGTAGGCCCCCGAACAGCTCTGAGCGAAACTGCCGCGCGGCGCGATCCGTTCGGGTCCGCTCTGCGACGGCGCGCGATCCTGCGCGGGCGACATCATCATCGTGGCCGCGGCTGCGGCGGTAGCGAGCAACATCATGGATGCCTCCATCAAGGGTTCTAGGCGCATCGATGCGCCGATGCGGACCACAGTCCATCATGTCACATGAACCTGGGCTGTACGCGATTGTCGTCTGACGTTTCCTTTTCAAACGAATGGGCCTATATCCGGTGTCATCTCCGCGCCCGGTCGAAAGGCCGGGCGCCGTCGTATCCAACGCCCGGTTTTTCGGGCCTTTTCGCCGGGACCTTCGCCCCATGACCGACATCCTGATGCCCAAGGCCACTGCGGTCTGGCTGGTCGACAACACCTCGCTGACCTTCGAGCAGATCGCCGATTTCTGCGGCCTGCATCCGCTGGAAGTGCGCGGCATCGCCGACGGCGACGTGGCCCGCGACATCCGCGGCGCCGACCCCATCGTCAACGGCCAACTGACCCGTGAAGAGCTGGACAAGGCCCACGCCGATTCCAACTACCGCATGAAGGCCGTGGTCAGCCGCCATGCCGAACTGCTGAAGCCGACCAAGACCGGCCCGAAATACACGCCGGTGTCGCGCCGTCAGGATCGTCCTGACGCCATCGCCTGGTTCGTGCGCCATCACCCCGAGGTGACCGACGCCCAGATCGCCAAACTGCTGGGCACCACCAAGTCGACCATCGAGAGCGTGCGCGGCCGCACCCACTGGAACAGCGCCAACATCAAACCGGTCGATCCGGTGACCCTGGGTCTGGTCGGCCAGTTGCAACTGGACGAGGTGGTCAAGAAGGCGGCCGACAAGAAGGCCAAGGACGACGCCAAGCGCGGCGGCCCGACCCTGGACGCCGAACCCGAAGCCCCGGCCGAAGAACCCGTCGTCGAAGCCGACGAACCCGACGCCTACGCCGGCTCCCACACCGCGGAATCGGTGTTCGGCAGCCGGGACTGACGCACAGATCCTCCCCCCAACTCATTGGGGAAGAACAGAAAATGGCCCCAGGATCGCTCCTGGGGCCGTTCGTCATTTCAGACCGTTGCGCGACGTCTAGCCGGTGCGGGTCTCCAGGCTGGATATCTCTTCCTTGAGCCTGAGCTTGCGCTGTTTCAACGACCTTAGCTGCAACGAGTCCACGGACGGATGGATCATCTCCTGGCGGATGGTCTCATCCAACTGACGGTGACGATTTCCCAGTTCGCGGATACGAGCATCAAGGGACATGGCTTGCGCCTCCATGGCTAAGGGACCACACAGTGAGCGCCCGGATCGGGTCTCTGTGTAATCACAAATCGGTGACGCGGAGATCGGCCCGGACCCGACGAATATGAACCTGAAATAGGCCGATCGTGTGAACGGAGCCGTATCGAACCCGCCCCGCCGCCTGGTGGTCGGAATTTCCGGTGCGTCCGGCGTGATCTATGGCGTCAGGATGCTGGACGCCCTGCGCGATCTGGGCGTCGAAAGCCACCTGATCGTCAGCCGTGCGGCCCTTTTGACCCTGTCCCAGGAAACCGATCTGACGCCCGACGACCTGTCGGCCCGCGCCGATGTGACGCATCGTCTGGCCGATGTCGGGGCGTCCATCGCCTCCGGCTCGTTCAAGACCATGGGCATGGTCGTCGCCCCCTGTTCGGTTCGCACCATGGGCGAGATCGCCACCGGCGTGACCTCGTCGCTTCTGACCCGCGCCGCCGACGTGACGCTGAAGGAGCGCCGCCGCCTGGTGCTGATGGTGCGCGAGACTCCGTTCCATCTGGGCCATTTGCGCACCATGACGGCCCTGACCGAGATGGGCGCCGTCATCGCCCCGCCCCTGCCCGCCCACTACGCCCGGCCGCGATCCATAGAGGACATGGTCGATCAGTCGGTCGGCCGCGCGCTGGATCTGTTCGACCTGGACTGGACCCCGGTGAAACGCTGGACCGGCCTGAAGGGCGGCGAAACCGCATGAGTCTGTGGGATTGGGCGGTCGCCGCCTACGCCAGACCCGGCGTTTCCGACGCCTGTCTGGAGTTGCAGGACGCCGGCGGCCAGAACGTCTGTCTGCTGCTGTGGGCCGCCTGGGCGGTCCAGACCGGTCAGGCGCTGGACGGCGACGCCCGCGCCGACGCCTGCGACATCGCCCGCGCCTGGGAAGACGCCGCCGTGGCCCCCCTTCGGGCCGTCCGTCGCCGCCTGAAGGGCCGCATCCTCGACATGGACGACGCCGCCCGTCAGGCCGTGCGCGATCAGGTCAAGGCGGTTGAGCTGTCGGCCGAGCGTCATCTGTTGGCCGCGCTGGAAACCGCGTCCCATCCCGCCGATGGTCCGGCCACATCCCTCAGCGACGCCCTGGCCGCCGTCTGCCGTGACTGGTCGGGGACCGCGCCGCGTGCTCTGCTGACCACGCTCATCGACCGGCTTTGCGCCTGAAATCGCCTTGGATATAAGCCCGCCATGAACGACGATGGTCCCGAACTGAGCGAAGAAGAGCTGGCGCTGCACGCCCGCCTCAAGGCCCTGCGTCAGGAACACGCCGACCTGGACGCCTCGATCGAGGCCCTGGGCCACATGCCCATCCCGGATCAGTTGATGATCGCCCGCCTGAAGCGCAAGAAACTGACCCTGCGCGACGAGATCGTGAAGATCGAGGCCCGCATCCTGCCGGACATCATCGCCTAGCGCGCCGCCCATCCGCTCATCCCGGCGAAAGACAATCGCTATCGCCCCTTCTTCCTGACCCACATGGCCGCATCGGCCTCGGCCAGCCAGGTTTCGGCGTCCGCTTGACCGACATAGGCGCGCACTCCGAACGAGCCGCCCAGTTCGGCCCGCTCGCCCTGCCATTCGAAACCGTCTGTCTCCAGCGCCCTGGCCAGGCGCAGCGCCTTGTCGCGGCCCTCGTCCAGCCCGGCGTTCAGCATCAACAGACAGAATTCGTCGCCGCCCAGCCGCCCGACCGCATCCGACTCGCGCAGGTTCGCCAGCATCAGCTCGGCCACCCGCACCAGGGCGGCGTCGCCCGCCGCGTGGCCCAGGCGGTCATTGACCCCCTTGAACCCGTCCAGGTCCAGATACAGCAGCACCGCGGGCGCGCCATAGCGTTGGCAATAGGCCATGGTCCGGTTGACCGCCGCGACGAAGCCCCGCCGGTTCAGGGCCGGGGTCAGCACATCGTGGTCCGCCGCCGCCTCGGCCGCCTCGGCCCTTTGCTTCAGTTGAAGGGTCTGGACGCGCAGAGCCTCAATCTCGGCGCACAGGCGCTCGATCTCGGCGTTCAGGTCTGTCGCGGCCGCGTCGGTCACGAAAGGGCTCCGGCTGCGCGACTCAACGACGATCGCGCGGGTCCAATGCTAGCGGGTAGCGTCTCGGTTTGAAATCAACCGCGACGTCTGGTCACTGCTGCTGTATAATGCAGGGCGGTTGACCGAAAATGGATAGCTTGTCTTACAAGAGAACTGAAATGCTGAAGACAATATTGGCTTGGCAGCATGTAAACATCGCCGTTGGCGTTGTGGTCCTCTGTGTCGCAGTTGTGGTCGCCATTCTGCTTATGATGTAAGCCATCCAGCCCTAACAAAATCGGGCTTCGTGCACACCCGAAAAATCAGCCCAATGCATTACCTCTAGCGCCCTCGGTTGCGGGCGCAACGCGCGTGCTGTAACCGGCCGTCTTCCGCAAGCGGGGATTCCCGACATGGCCGAGACGACGCCTCCCGTCGCCATCATCATGGGCAGCCGATCCGACTGGCCGACCATGAAACACGCCGCCGACGCGCTGGACCGGCTGGGCGTGGTCTGGGACGCCAAGGTGGTCAGCGCCCACCGCACCCCCAAACGCCTGTGGGACTTCGCCTCTGGCGCACGCGCGGCGGGCTATAAGGTCATCATCGCCGGGGCGGGCGGCGCGGCCCACCTGCCCGGCATGGCCGCCTCCATGACCGAACTGCCGGTGCTGGGCGTGCCGGTGCAGTCCAGGGCGCTCAGCGGTCTCGATTCCCTGCTCTCCATCGTTCAGATGCCCGGCGGCGTTCCCGTCGCCACCCTGGCCGTCGGCGAGGCGGGGGCCAAGAACGCGGGCATACTGGCCGCCCAGATCCTGGCCCTGGCCGACCCCGTGCTGATGGGTCGGCTGGAAGCCTTCCGCGCCGCCCAGACCGAGGCCGTCCACGAAACCGTCGAGGACTGATGCCCGACCTGCCCCTGCCTCCCGGTTCGACCATCGGCGTCATCGGCGGCGGCCAGTTGGGGCGGATGCTGTCCCAGGCCGCGTCGCGGCTGGGCTTCGACGTCGTCATCCTGGACCCGGAAGAGAATTCGCCCGCCGGTCGCGTGTCGCGCGGCCAGATCGTGGCCGCCTATGACGATCCCACGGCCCTGACCGTGATGGGTCGGGTCTGCCAGGTCGTGACCTTCGAGTTCGAGAACGTGCCCGCCGCCTCGATGGAGACCCTGGCCGAGGGCGGCGCCCTGGTCGCGCCCGGTCCCACCGCCCTGAAGGTCGCCCAGGACCGGGTCGAGGAGAAGGTCTTCCTCAACACCGTCGGCGCCCCGACCGTGGACTTTCACCCGGTCGACGGTCTGGACGACCTGCTGGAGGGGCTGAAGCGCCTGGGGACCCCCGCCCTGCTGAAGACCCGCCGCGAAGGCTATGACGGCAAGGGCCAGGTCTGGATCAAGTCGCCCAAGGCCGCCGCCGACGCCTGGGCCGCCGTCGGTCAGCGCCCGTCGATCTTGGAGGCCAAGGCCCCCTTCGTGCGCGAGTTGTCGGTCATCGCCGCGCGCGGCTGGAACGGCGAGACCGCCGTCTATCCGCTGGGCGAGAACATCCACTCCGGCGGCGTGCTCAAGACCACCCTGGCCCCGGCCGCCGTCGACGCCAAGATCGATCGGCGCGCCCGTGCCATCGCCAAGGCCGTCTTGGAGGGTCTCGACTATGTCGGCGTGATCGGCGTCGAGCTGTTCGACATGTCTGGGCCGGGCGGCGACCGCGTCCTTCTGGTCAACGAGATCGCGCCGCGCGTGCACAACACCGGCCATTGGACCCAGGACGGCTGTCTCTGCGACCAGTTCGAACAACATATCCGTGCCATCGTCGGCTGGCCGCTGGGGCCGACCAAGGCCCACGCCCGCGTCGAAATGACGAACCTGCTGGGCGAGGAGATCGACCAGTGGCCCAAGCTGGCCGCCAGGCCCGACGCCCGCCTGCACCTCTACGGCAAGACCGAGGCCCGCCCCGGCCGCAAGATGGCCCATGTGAACCGGGTCAAGCCGCTCTGATCCCGAGCGGGCGGTTCATTACCCTTCGGTAAGTTGGCGGACGAATCGCCCCGTGCCAGTTTCGTTGCAACGTGGGGGAAGATCACATGAGCCACGAGGCCCCGGCCATCGCGCCGAAACAACCGCCTGTCCGCATCGCCGCCCTGGCCTATCTGGGAACCATCGCCTTCGGTCTGTTCGCCGAGGTCGGGACCCGCAGCGGCCTGGACCGGTCCGACCCCCAGGCCCTGGCCGCCGCCCTGCGCACGGGCGAGGATCTGTTCCGCCTCGGCGTCGTGTCCGACCTGGCCATGCTGGCCTGTTATCTGGTGGTGACTGCCGTCTTCTATGCCGCCTTCCGCCCCTACAGCCGCACCCTGTCGGCCGCGGCGGCGGTGTTCAGCCTGACGGGCATCGCCGTCCTGGCCGTGGGGCTGGTCAATCTGATGGCGCCGCTGATGATCCTGAACCCGGCGACCGGCATGACGGACCAGGCCGACCTGGCCGCGCTTTTCCTGATGCTGCACGGGCGCGGCTATACGATCAGCCTGGCCTTCTTCGGCGTCTATTGCCTGATGATCGGCTGGCTGTCGGCGCGTTCGCGGCTGATCCCGGCCTGGGTGGGTCTGCTGATGGCCTTCGCCGGCGCCTGCTATCTGCTGAACAGCCTCAGGGTGGTTCTGGACCTGCCCCTGCCGGGCGGTCTGGCCGACTATCTTCTTCTGCCCGGCTTGGTGGGCGAAGGGGCGATCAGCCTGTGGCTGTTGGCGCGCGGCCTGAACGCCCAGAGCTGGGCGCGGCTGAACGCCCGCGACTGATCGTCAGGCGGTCGAAGTCCCCGTCTTCTCCCGATGCGGACACCCGGGCCAGCAGCACGGCCGACGCTTGCCTTCGCTCAAACTCTCGACGCCCCAGCGGATGCGTTTCTCGCGCGTCTTCTCCGTCTTCGGAGACGTGACCCAGCAGATCCATTCGTTGCGGGCCAGGGGCGTGATGTCATTCCAGGTCTTTCGGGCGGCGGTCGTGGCGACCAGGGCCGCGTTGAAGTCGTCCGGCATCTCATGGACCACGCCGCTGGCCAGGCGATCGTCGCCCTCGCTCATCCCGCCTTCGCGCCGTAGCGCATCCGGCTGAGCGTCTCGGTCATCTTGCGCAGCGGGGCGTCGAAATCCTTGCCGGCCTTCCACTTCTCGAAGGTCATGACATTCTCGATCCGGCGAGCCACGAAATCCTCGGCCGCCGTGCGGCCGTCGAACAGCCGCATCGTCATGGCCGGAACCAGAATGCCCGACAGGATCGCCCGCTTGGAATAGTGGTTCCAGTCCGTCGCCGAATCCCCAGCCCAGCGCCACAACCGGTCCGCCGTGGCCCAGGTCAGACCCGCGACCAGATCGGCGTTGACCGGCAGGGCCAGAAAGCCCGCCGCCCGCTTTTCGGCCGCCGCGTCCGCCATCCCCGCCTCCAGCCGCGCCGAAACGGCCTGGGCGATGCGCTCGCGAATCTTCAGCGTGGCGGGATCGACGGCTTGCAGCGCCGCCATGGCCTGATCGTCGCGCCGTCGCCACAACAGGACCGCCAGATCGCGTGCGCCGTTGGGCAGCAACAGTTCCTGATCGCCCAGCGACAGGCCGTTCGCTTCGCACGCCGCGCGCACCAGCCGCGCGTTCCAGCCCAGATCCGGCGCGCGATCCAGCGCTGCGTCCAGCACCGCCTGTTCCATGCGGTCGGCCCAGTCGGGGGAATCCCCCCCAGCCCCGGTGTCGTTCGACGGGTGTGGCGCCTCGGTCATGGGCGCATGATAGGCCGATCCGGCGGGCGTTTCGAGCCTTCAGATGTGACCGCGACGATCTGGACACGGCCGGACGGCTCGTGTATCAGCGCGCCTTCATCCGCGGACCCCGTCCGCCGGACCCGAGATTTATTTGTCTGCCCGTCTCCCTCACAGGACGCGGCGGGCGGCCAAAGGAGAGTTGAACCTGGTTCAGATTTTCGTCCGCGACAACAACGTCGATCAGGCGCTGAAGGCCCTGAAGAAGAAGATGCAGCGCGAAGGCAGCTTCCGTGAAATGAAGCGCCACGTGCACTACGAGAAGCCCTCGGAGAAGCGCGCCCGCCAGAAGGCCGAGGCCGTTCGCCGCGCCCGCAAGCTGGCCCGCAAGCGCGCCCAGCGCGAAGGTCTGCTGCCCGCGCCCAAGCCGCGTCCCGGCCGGTAAAGCAGCGGTTTCGCTGAAAAGATCAAAGGCCCGCCGGAGCGATCCGGCGGGCCTTTTCTGTTCTCCCTCTCCCCTTGGGGGAGAAGGAAGCTCGAATCATTCCCCCCGCCGGATCGCCCCGGCGAAGGTCTTCCAGCTCAGCTTCACGTCCGACAGGGCGCCCGCGCGGAAGGCGCGGCCCGCCACCCAGACCATGAACAGGGCGAAGACGAACATTCCGACCATCGCCCCGATCAGTTCGATCATCGGCGGGTCCGACGGCAGGCGCGCCATCATGACGAAGGGCGTGAAGAAGGGGATCATGGACATGACCTGGATCACCGGCGCATCCGGCGTCCGCAGGGCCATCTGCATGGTGATCATCGGAATGATCAGGACCATCATGATCGGGCCCATGAGCGTTTGCGCGTCGCGCGGCGTCTCGCAGAAGGCGCCGATGGCCGCGAACAGCACCGCGTACATCAGATAGCCGCCGACCATGAAGGCCGCGAACCAACCCAGCATGCCGCCGTTCAGCAGCACGTCGCCGACCACGCCCGAATACTGCGGCAGGAAACCGATCATGGCGGCCGCGCCGATGCCCCCCCAGGCCAGCAGCACCGTCAGGGTCAACAGCGCCACCCCCAGCACCTTGCCGGCCAGGATCTCGGTCGCCGAAACCGAGGACAGCAGCACCTCCAGAATCTTGTTCGACTTTTCCTCCATCACGCTGTTCAGCAGGATCGAGGCGCCGGTGATGATCAGCGACCACAGCAGGAAGCCGCCCATCAGGCCGATGATCTGCGGCAGCCGGTCCCGCAGCGACACCTCGCCACCGCCGGCCGACTTGGGCGAGAACACTGTGACCTCGGGCCGGAACCGTTCGGTGGCCTCGACCACCGAGGCGTCGATGCCCGCCCCTTCGAACACCGCGCGCCGATTGGCCGAGCGCAGCGCGTCGCGCACGAAATCCTCGACCGTGTCGTCGGTGGCGCGCGCGGCCCAGACGCGGGCCTGAGGCGCATCGCCCTGGCGGCTCAGGAAGACCACGGCGTCCAGTCTCTGATCCTTGGGCGTGTCGTCGGTCAGCCAACGGCGCACGGCGGCGTCCTGGGTCGCGCCGGGCGCGGCCGCCAGGATATCGGCGGGCGCCTCGACCAACCGCAGCTTGGGCCGCGACAGAGAGGCCATGGCTCCCGAGGCGGCGGTCGCCGAGGGCGGCGCGCCGGTGGTCTTGGCGGCGGTCTCTGCGGCCTGTCGGGCGCGTTCGGCCCGGCGGTCGGCGTCGCGGCCCAGGGCGTCCCTGACGGCGGCGGCCAGGCCGGTGGCGTTCGGCCCCTCCTCCACCACCGCCACGACTCGCACAGGCTCGGACGAGCGGATCAGGATCGGCGCCGCCCCGCCCAGCACCGCGAACAGCGGAAAGGCCAGCAGCGACAGCCAGAAACCCACCGTGCGGGCATAGGCGGCGTATTCCCGCCGGGCGATCAGCAAGGTGCGCATCATTTCGCCGTCTCCCGCGCGATCGACTGGTCCTGGTCGGGATGATCTCCGGTCAGGGCGATGAAGGCGTCGTGCAGGGTCGGCTCCTTCAGCGAGAATCCGCGCACGTCCAGCCCGCCCAGGAAGGCCGCCTTCAGCGCCTCCTGCCCGCCCGCGCCGCGCGTCAGGGTGGCCCTGAGCGAGCGCACGCCGTCGACGTCGTCGACCGTCTCCACACCCGCCACGCCCGGCAGGGCCGCCACGGCCTCGGGCGAGATGGCGCCGGTCAGGTCCAGCACGCGCGGAGATGTCGCCCGCGCTTCGTCCACCGTGCCCTCGAACGCCTTCTTGCCGCGCGCCAACAGCACGACATTGTCGCACAACCGCTCGGCGTGCTGCATCACATGGGTCGAGAACAGGACCGTCGCCCCGTCGGCGGCCAGCCCCCGGATCATCTGCTCCAGCCCCTGCTGGTTCATCGGGTCCAGACCCGAGAAGGGTTCGTCCAAGATCACGAACTCGGGGCGGTGCACGACCGAGGCGATCAACTGGACCTTCTGGGCCATCCCCTTGGACAGCTCCTTCATCTTCTTGTTGATCGCGCCGCCCAGGCCCTGGGCCTCCAACTGCACCCTGGCGCGGCGTCGCCCTTCGCTCGCGGGCAGCCCTTTCAGCGAGCCGAAGAAGGCGATGGCGTCGACCGGCGTCATCTTCTTGTACAGACCACGCTCCTCGGGAAGGAAACCGATGCGGTCGCGCACGCGACGACCGTCGGTCGCGCCCAGAATCTCGATGCGCCCCGACGTGACCGGTTGCAGGCCCAGGATCATGCGGATGGTCGAGGTCTTGCCCGCCCCGTTCGGACCCAGAAAGCCGCAGATCGACCCCTTGGGAACCAAGAAACTGAGATCGGACACCGCCTGGAATTCGCCGTAGCGTTTGCTCACGGACTCCAGCGTCAAAGCCGCCGTCATATGTCCTCCCCCTGTCGTTGGCGCCAGCCTAGCAAGGGGGCGGCGGACGCCGCCAGCCGAAACGGCTCACGTAACGACGGTTGACCCGGTGTCGCGCCAGAGGGACTCTGATCAGGTTCTGGGAGAGACATCCGATCTGGGAGAGACATCCGAAATGCTGAAGCTGATCCTGGGCGTCATCGTCGGCGTGGTGGTCGTCATGGCGCTGGTGGTGGGCGGCGAATTCGCCCTGCACGCCCTGTTCCCCATCCCCATGCCTGACCCGAACGATACGGAGGCGGTCAAGACCGCCATGGCGAACGCGCCCATGGGGTCCAAGATCGGGCTGATCATCGTCTATGCCATCGCGGCTTTCGGCGCAGCCTTCGTCGCGGCCAAGGTTTCGGCGCGCAGGCTGGCCGGAGGGATCACGGCGGGAATCATGGCGGCCCTGACGATCGCCAATTTCTTCATGTTGCCGCACCCGCTCTGGATCATGGCGGCGTCTCTGATCCTGATCGCCGCAGGCGGTTGGCTGGGCGCCAGGGCGGGGGCCGGGGCCTAGCTCGGCATCTTCACCGCGACATCGAAGGTCCGGCCCAGCACCTTGGCCGGATTGATGTGGCGGCCGTTCCGGCGCACCTCGAAATGCAGGTGCGGGCCTGTCGAATAGCCGGTCGAGCCGACCAGGCCGATGCGCGCGCCCTCGGTCACTGCCTGACCCGAGTGCACGTCAATGCGGCTCAGGTGGCCGTACAGGCTGGTCATGCCATTGGGGTGCTGCACCTCGATGAAGCGGCCGTATCCGGCCGGATCAAAGCCGGTGCGCAGAACCTCGCCCTCGGCGGCGACGAAGACGCCTGTTCCCGTGGGGGCGGCGATGTCCACGCCCTCGTGGGCCCGCGCCCGCGCCTCGCCCGCCAGCTTGCGCGGACCGAAGTCGGAGTTGACGGCGTGGCCTCGCACCGGCGCGTCGAAGCTCAGCTTGCGGATCACCGGCCCGGCGGCCTCGGCCACGGCTTGAACAGGGGCGGCGGTCGGCAGCGAACCCGGCTCGATATGAACGGCGGCCTCCGTCGGGGCGGCATAGGGGGCGGCGGCCATGGCCATGACGGCCAGGCCCGCCAGGGCGGCGGTCTGCCCCGAATGCACCAGGAAGGCTTTCGCGGTCGGCAACAGGCGTCGCATTCGGCGGCGTCTCCAGCTTCGGCTCGCATGAGCGGGGGATCGACCCCCGCGAACGGCACGGGCGCATGGCGCCGGATCGGTGAAGCCGGTGTTCTACGGACGGATAGGGCGACTTTGGGGCGCGTCATCGCGGGGCGAAGCGGCGGATCGTCGCGGCAAGGAACCGGGCAGCAGAAAGGGCGCGGCCGAAACCGCGCCCTCCCCGTCGTCTGAAAGCCGTTCGCTTACAGCGGCAGCTTGAAGGTCACCGCGCCCATGTGGCTGTCGGCATGGTCGCCGAAGCGGCCGCGATAGCCGACCTCGACCTTGAACGGACCCATGTCGCCGCTCAGACCGGCCGAGGCCAGGATCTGGCCGCCGAACGGCTCTTCGACCTCGCGGGCCAGGACGCGGGCGGAGTTGCCCGCGATGCCGACGTGCACGGCGTCCGAGTTGTCGTCCAGAGCGTCGCGATAGCCGCCCTCGGCATAGAAACCCCAGGGTCCCATCTCGCCTTCGGCGCGCAAGGTCAGCTCGGCGCTGATCCCTTCGACGGTGCGGTCGGCGTACTGATACTGGGCGGCGACGCCCTGCTCATAGTAGCCGTCGACGTCCGAAGACACCCAGGTCACGGCCGCGCGCGGCGAGACGGCCAGGCCGCCCATGTCCCACCACATCCCGGCCTGCAGACGCGCGCCCTTGGACACGCCCTGGGTCGAGGCGCTGTGGACGATCGGAGCCAGCGACGTGGCGCGCTCGATGTCGTTGTAGTCGTCGTTCGAAATGCCGGCGGCGGCGTTCACGAACACATTGCCCGAACGGAAGCCCGCATAGGCGTCCAGACCCATGGAGGTCAGGCTGAAGTCATGACCGCCGCCATCGACCTCGGCCTCGCGCCAGCTTCCGGCCAGGCCGAAACGCAGCGACTCGGTGCCGCTCTCCAGGGCGATGCGGGCGCCATGGCCCTTGGACTCGGCGTCGGCGACCACGCCGCGCGCGTCGGTCTCGGTCTGATCATACAGACCCATCACCGTGATGGCGGTTCCAGCTTCCCAGCCGTGGCGGCCCGACAGGGCGTCCGAGGCGTTGTCCAGGCTGTCCTCGCGGTGACGGAAGGCCGTCTCGCCCTGCAAGGCCGTCTGAGCGCCCTGGTCGCCGTAATAGAGGTAGTCGTCAGCCAGGGCCGCCAGAATCTGATGACCGCGCGCCGTCGGATGAACGCCGTCGAAATAGAAATAGGTCCCCGGCGTGGAGCACATCGACACGCCGTTGAAGCAGGCGTCGGTGACGTTGGTCAGGCCGAAGGCGCCGGGATTGGCGACGATGGTGTCGCCGATCTTGTAGATGTCCATCATGATGATGTTGCTGTTGCGGTTCGCCGCCGCCGTGGCGGTCAGGCCCGTCAACAGGGCGGTGTTGAAGGTCGACACCGCATAGTCGGCCAGCGGTGCGGCCGGGCTGACGCGGAACTGCGGCGTCAGGCTGAGCTTAGGCAGATTGGTCACCAGCACCGTGCCGGCGCCGCCCGAAGCCGCGCTGTTGGCGATGAAGTTGACGTCCGCGGCGGCCGCCGTGACGATCGGGTTGATGGCGCCCTGCGGGTTGGACGAGCCGCCCGCCGCCGCGATGTTCTGGAAGATGTTGTTGGCGCCGCCCAGAACGCTGACCAGGTCGCCCGCGCCGAACCGGCCGCCGCCGCCCAGATAGGCCTGAAGCTGCGAACGCATACCCAGCGGACTCGCCGCGAACCCGGTCAGGGCGCCGCCGAAGGCCAGGTTGATGTTGCCGGTCACCGAGCCGCCGGTGGCGAAGCGCGCGGCGTTGAAGCCCAGCAGTTCGGTGAACACCGGCCCGTTCGAAAACCGACCCTGATAATAGGGCGGAGAGACCGGCGTGCTGTTGCCGGTTGCGGCGTACAGGTTGCCGTTGTCGCTGAGGCTGTCGCCAAAGACGACCAGGCGGCTATAGCTCTGGGCGTTGGCTGAACCCGCGACGGCGCAGGCGGCGGCGACGGTCAGCGCGGCCGCGGCGGCCGAGCGTAGAAAGCGAGACATCTGAAATCCTCCCGAGGCCGACGGTTCGCGGCCGTTGGAGACCAGTGTGCGCCGGTTTGCGCCAGGTTCAAGATGCCGTTACGTCAGTTTTCAATGCAGCATACGGAAGCGCAGCGTTCCGGCCACAGTTTTCAGGGCCTTGAGGGCCTCCGGGTCATAGTCTCGATCCACGTCGGTGATGACATAGCCCGTACGCTCGTCGGTCTTCAGATGCTGGCCCAGAATGTTCAGCCCCGCGGCGCTGAGCGCCTGGTTCAGTTCGGCCATCACGCCGGGCTGATTCCGGTGGATGTGCAGGATGCGGTGTCCGCCGGACACCTCGGCCAGTTGCACGTTCGGCAGATTGACGCAGAACGTCGTGTCGCCCCGGTTCAGATAGCCCAGCAGGCGTTCGGCCGCGAACTCGGCGATCGCTTCCTGGGCCTCTTCGGTCGAACCGCCGATGTGCGGCGTCAGGATGACGTTCTTCAGGCCCGCCAGCGGGCTGTTGAAGGGATCGGCGTTGGTGCGCGGCTCCTGCGGGAAGACGTCGACCGCCGCGCCGCCGATGCGTCCGTCCTGAATCGCCTGGGCCAGGGCGTCGACATCGACGACATGACCCCGCGACAGGTTCAGCAACAGGACGCCCGGCTTCATGGCGGCCAGTTCCGCCGCGCCGATCAGGGCGGCGTTCTCGGCGCGACCATCGACATGCAGGCTGACCACATCGCTGTCGGCCAGCAGGGCGTTCAGGGATCGCGCGCGACGCGCATTGCCCAGGGCCAGACGCTCGGACAGGTCATGGAAGACGACGCGCATCCCCAACGCCTCGGCCAGAACCGACAGTTGCGAGCCGATGGCCCCATAGCCGACGATGCCCAGGGTCTTGCCGCGCAATTCCCGGGACCCGGCCGCCGACTTGTTCCAGACCCCCCGGTGCATGGCCGCTGACTTGTCGGCCACATCGCGCATCAGGGCGATCATGACGCCGATCGCCAGCTCCACCACCGAACGGGTGTTGGAATAGGGCGCGTTGAACACCGCCACGCCGCGCGCGGCGGCGGCGGCCAGGTCGATCTGGTTGGTGCCGATACAGAAGGCGCCGATGGCCATCAGCTTGTCGGCGGCGGCCAGAACCGGCTCGCTTACCTGGGTCTTGGAACGCAAGCCCAGCACATGAACGCCCTTGATGCGTTCGATCAGGGCGTCCTCATCCAACGCACCGGTCTCGGTCTCGACCGTATAGCCCGCCTCCTCCAGCCGTTCGACGGCCGCAGGGTGGACATTCTCCAGCAGCAGCATTCGGATGCGGCTGCGCGGATAGCTGAACCGGCCCTTTTCGCCCTCGGCGTGCAGCAGTTCGTCGATCGAGGCGGCCACGGCGTCGGCCACGGCCATGACCGGCGCCCGCCGAGCGATCTCGGTGAAGGCGTAGAAGCGGTCGGCGACACCCGCCTGTTTGACCTCGGCGTCGGTCCAGCCGTCGCCGACCATGATCACCGGGCCGGAAAGGTTCAGCGCGCGGATCGCCTCGGCCTTGCCGCCCGCGCGCGACAGGGGGTTCAGGTCGTCCACACCCGTCACCCGACCCTCGGAATCATAACGCAGATCGTTGCACAGCACGCAATCGGACGAGACGCCCAGTCGGGCCGCGATCGGCGCGATCACCTCGCGAAAGCCGCCCGAGACGATGACGACACGATCGGCGTTGTCGAGAAACCACTGGCGATTCCGGCGTACCGACGGCGCGCCCTCGTCCAGGATGCGCTCGGCCAGGGCGTCGACATGGGCGCGGGTCAGCGGCAGCAGGGCCAGACGCCGCCTCAGCGCCTCGCCGAAACCGATCTCGCCAGCCATGGCCTGATCAGTCAGACGCGTGATCTCGGCGCGGACGGCGTCGGCCTCCGGCACGCCGACCAGGGCCAGATCGGCCAGGGCTTCCAGCGTCTCGATGCGGACGAGGGTGGAATCGAAATCGAAGACATAGACGGATCGGGCGGTCATCGCCCCAACCTGACCCACCCTCTCGGTCGCGGCAACCGCCCGACGATCAATCAATCATTGACGATTCAGTCCGCGCAGGCGGCTATCGGGTCGCCGGGCGTCCAGGGCCGCCGCGCCGATGGCCGCGGCGATCGTGGCGAGGGCCAGAAGAGCGCCGCCCTCCTTGGCGTGATCCTTGGCGTAGCCGCCAACCCTCACCGCATGGTGTCGAGCCGACTTTCCGCGCCTCTTCAATGACTTGCGAGATGATTTTCGCGCATCACGCCACCATTTTTCCGAACGGTCGCGCGCCTGTTCGCCAAGGTCCGCCGCGCGTTCGCTCGCGCCGTCGAGGCTTTGACGCAGACCGTCGGCGAAGCCGCCGAAGCGGTTGCGCAGGTCGTCGGCGTCGACCCAGCCGCGCGGGTCGAATCGGCTGCGAATCCGCTCCAGTCGCGTCGGCCCGTCGCGCTGATTCAGCAGAACGACCGCGATGGCCGTCAGGGCCGCCAGGGCCAGGACCCCGCCCGTCACGCCCGGATGTTTGCGCGCCTCGGCCAGAACGCTGAACTGTCGAACCATCGGATAGTGGACCTCTTCATCGAGACCGTCCTCGGTCGGGTCGTAAAGCCCGTCGTCAAACGGCTGGTAGGCGGAATGACGATCCCGCATCAGAGATGGAGCGAACCGGGCGAAAAGTGGTTCCGCCATGCCCGGCAGGAAGGCGTAGAAACTGGCGATCAGCCGCCCGCCGCCGCCGACGGTGATCTCGCGGATCGGATGGCTGGCGCAATACAGGATGGTGTCGGCCACGACGTGGGTCGCATAGACGGGCTGGGGGTTGTGCACCGCCTGGCCGGTCAGGTTCCGGGCGTGCCGATTGTAGGGGGTGTCGACCGCGCCCGGCTTGACCAGGCTGAGGGTGATCGGCGCCTGTTCGCGCATCAGCTCCATGCGCAAGGCGTTGGTGAACCCCTTCACCGCGTGTTTGGACGCCGAATAGACCCCCTGAACCGGGATCGGCGCGTCGGACAGGATCGAGGCGACATTGATGATGGCCCCGCCCTCGGGGCGTTCACGCAGATGTTCGGCGGCCACCAGCGAGCCGTTGACCACGCCCCAGTAGTTGGTCTCGAACAGCCGCCGCTGATCCTCCAGCGTGGTCTCGCGGATCGGGCCGTAGATCGACACTCCGGCGTTGTTGACCCAGGTGTCGAAGCCGCCGAACAACCGGCGGCATTTCTCGGCCGCCTCGGCCAGGGCGTCATAGTCGGCCACGTCGGCGACGGCATAGGCCGCGCGCGCGCCCTCGGCCTGAAGCTCCTCGGTCAGACGCTTCAGATCCTGTTCGCCACGCGCGATCAGAAAGACGCAGGTCCCGGCCCGCGCCGCGCGCCGCGCCGTGGCCAGGCCGATGCCGGAGGTGGCCCCGGTGATGACCATGGCCTGTTGGTTCAGGGGTTTCAGTCGCGCCTTGGTCATGTCGTCTTCGGCCTTCAGCTCGGAACAGGAACGGAGCGTCGGACGCCCGGTTCCTCCGGTTCGCACACGCCCCTTACCATGGACGCGGCGGGCGCCTATCTAGGCCGCTTGCGATTTTCCATCCCCGGAGTCCTCGTGACCGACGCTCGCCCCTTGACCGATGACCTGGCCGCCGCCTTCCAGATCGAGGGCTGGCCCGTGCGCGGCCGCCTGGTCCGTCTGGGCGCCGCCGTCGACGAAATCCTGTCGGGCCACGCCTATCCCGAGCCGGTCGCCGCCCTGCTGGGCGAGGCTTGCGCCCTGGCGGCCCTGGTCGGCTCCAGCCTGAAGTTCGAGGGGCGTCTGATCGTCCAGGCCCAGGGCGACGGGCCGGTGCGCTATGTCGTGGCCGACTATGACACCTCTGGCGGTCTGCGCGGCTTCTGCCGCTATGACGCCGAGGCGGTCGCGGCCGTTTCGACCGGGGGCGCCCGGCCGGGCGCGCAAACCTTGCTGGGCAAGGGCGTCTTCGTGCTGACGCTGGATCGCGGGGCCGACTTCGAGCGCACCCAGGGCGTGACGCCGATCGAGGGCGAGAGCCTGAGCCTGTGCGCCGAGCATTTCTTCGAACAGTCCGAACAGGTGCCGACCAAGGTCCGCCTGGCCGTCGGCCGCATCGCGACCGCCGAGGGCGAAACCTGGCGTGCGGGCGGGGCCATGATCCAGATCATCGCCGCCGACGACGCGCGCGGCGACACGGTCGAAGCCTGGGATCGCAGCCGCGCCCTGTTCGCCACCCTGGCCGACGACGAACTGCTGGACCCGACGATCACGCCCGAGACCCTGCTGTTCCGCCTGTTCCATGAGGACGGCGTGCGGCTGGAGGACGCCCGCGCCCTGCGCGCCGAGTGTCGCTGCTCGCACGACCGCATCGCCTCGACCCTGAAGGCCTTCTCGCCCCAGGACCGCGCCGACATGATCGAGGACGACGGCAAGATCCGCGTGACGTGCGAATACTGTTCGACCGCCTATGAGATCGACCCCGCCGAGCTGGAGACGGCCGAAGCCTGACCCTCGGATCGGCATGAAGACGGCCCCGCCGTCGTCATGCAACAGGATTGGCGTCTAGTTGTTCAAATCCAGCGAATAGCCCGCCGAACGCACCGTGCGGATCGGGTTGACCGTGCCGTCGATGTTCAGCGCCTTGCGCAGGCGCCCGACGTGCACGTCGACGGTGCGGGCCTCGACATAGACATCGCTGCCCCACACCGCGTCCAGCAACTGCTCGCGGCTGAACACTCGGCCGGGGTGTTGCATCAGGTGATCCAGCAGGCGGAACTCGGTCGGTCCCAGATGCACCTCCTGGCCCGCGCGGCGCACGCGGTGGGCGACGCGGTCGATGACGATGTCGCCATGGCTGATGCGATCATCGGCCAGGCCCGGTCGGATGCGGCGCAGCACCGCGCGCATACGGGCGATCAGCTCGACCATCGAGAACGGCTTGGTCAGATAGTCGTCGGCGCCGGTGTCCAGGCCACGCACGCGGTCGGATTCCTCGCCGCGCGCGGTCAGCATGATGATCGGCAGGTTGCGCGTCTCGGGTCGCCCGCGCAGGCGGCGGCACACCTCGATGCCCGACACCTTGGGCAACATCCAGTCCAACAGGACCAGATCGGGAACCCGCTCGTCGACCTGGACCAGGCCCTCTTCCCCGTCGGCGGCCACGGTGACGTCGTAGCCCTCCTTTTCCAGGTTGTATTGCAGCAGGGTGGACAGGGCGTCCTCGTCTTCCATCACCAGGATGTAGGGCTGCACGGCTGTTCTCCGAAGCTCTCGTTCAGACGACCGGAAGGGTCGGGGTGGGCGCGTCGTCGCCGGGGCGCGGCGTGAAGCGCGGGCGTTCGCCCGTCATCTCCTCGCCGGTGATCTCATAGTGGATGGTCTCGGCGATATTGGTCGCGTGGTCGCCGATCCGCTCCAGGTTCTTGGCCATAAACAATAGGTGGGTGCAGGCCCCGATCGTGCGCGGGTCGCCCATCATGTAGGTCAGCAGTTCGCGGAACAGGCTGTTGTAGTGTTCGTCCACCTCGTCGTCCGAGGTCCAAACGGCCACGGCGCGGTCGACTTCCGAGGCGGTGTAGGCGTCCAGCACGTCGCGCAGCCGGTTGGACACCAGCCTGCCCATCCGCTCGATCGAGCGGGTCAATACCTGCATCGGCTCGCCCTCGGCCAGAACCAGGCCGCGCTTGGCGATGTTCTTGGCCAGATCGCCGGTGCGCTCCAGATCGACCGCCAGCTTCATGGCCGACAGGGTCTTGCGCAGGTCCGACGCCACCGGTTGGCGCAGGGCGATCAGGCGGATGGCCTTGCGTTCGATGTCACGGTGAAAGGCGTCCAGCTTGGCGTCGCGCTCGATCACGGCGCGGGCCAGGGCGACATCGCGACGGGCGACGGAATCGATGGCGTCGGCGACCTGGGCCTCGGCCAGGCCGCCCATGCGGGCGACCTCGGCCGTGATCTGGTTCAGCTCGTCGCCATAGGCCTTGACGGTGTGCTGGTTCATCCGAAGCGACCCGTTATGTAGTCGAGCGTGCGGCGCTCACGCGGGTTGGTGAAGATCTCCTCGGTGTCGCCGGTCTCGATCAGACGCCCCATGTGGAAGAAGGCCGTACGCTGGCTGACCCGCGCCGCCTGGGCCATCGAATGGGTGACGATGACGATGCAGAACCGCTCGCGCAGTTCGTCGATCAGCTCCTCGATGCGGGCGGTGGCGATGGGGTCCAGGGCCGAGCACGGCTCGTCCATCAGGATGACTTCCGGGTTCACGGCGATGGCGCGGGCGATGACCAGGCGCTGTTGCTGGCCGCCCGACAGGCCGGTGGCCGAGGCTTGCAGCCGGTCGGCGACCTCGTCCCACAGTCCGGCGCGCTTCAGGGCGCTCTGCACCACGTCGTCGAGTTCGGACTTTGAGCTGGTCAGGCCATGAATCTTGGGACCATAGGCGACGTTCTCCCAGATCGACTTGGGAAAGGGATTGGGCCGCTGGAACACCATGCCCACCTGGGCGCGCAACAGCACCGGATCGACCGAACGGTCGTTGACGTCCTGACCGTCCATCTCGATCCGACCGGTGACGCGGGCGTCGGGGATGGTGTCGTTCATGCGGTTCATGGTCCGCAGGAAGGTCGACTTGCCGCAGCCGGACGGCCCGATCAGGGCCGTGACCGTCTTGTCCGGGATATCCAGGCTGACATCGAACAGGGCCTGTTTCTCGCCATAGAAGACCGAGACGTCGCGGGCGGCGATCTTGACCGGCGCGATCACGCGCGAGGCCGCTGCGACCCCGCCCTCCATGCCGTCCGCGGCGCGATGGATTGTATTCTTCATAGGCTCACCACCGACGCTCGAAGCGCCGCCTCAGGATGATGGCGGCCATGTTCATCACGATCATGAAGGCCAGAAGCACCATGATCGCGGCGGCCGTGCGTTCGTGGAACGCCCGCTCCGAGGCGTTCTCCCAGATGTAGATCAGCGACGGCAGGGCGCCCGCCGGTTGGTCGATCGCCATCGGCACGCCGGGCACGAAGCTGATCATGCCGATCAGCAGCAGGGGCGCGGTCTCGCCCAGGGCGTGGGCCATGGAGATGATGGCGCCGGTCATCACGCCCGGCATGGCCAGCGGCAGGACGTGGCCGAACACCGCCTGGGTGCGGCTGGCGCCCATGGCCAGGGCCGCCTCGCGGATCGACGGCGGCACCGCCTTCAGCGACGAACGCGTGGCGATGATCAGGGTCGGCAGGGCCATCAGCGCCAGCACCAGCCCCCCGACCAGCGGACTGGCGCGCGGCAGGTGCATCCAGTTGATGAACAGGGCCAGGCCCAGCAGGCCGTAAACGATGGATGGCACGGCGGCCAGGTTGTTGATGTTGACCTCGATCAGTCCGCTGAGCCGGTTGCGCGGCGCGAACTCCTCCAGATAGACGGCGGCGCCGACGCCCAGCGGAATGGCGATCACGGCCGTGACCAGCAGCATCAGGGCCGATCCGACCACCGCGCCCAACACCCCCGCCTGCTCCGGCTCGGTGGAATCACCATTCAGGAACAGCGCCTTGTTGAAACGCACCGAGATGGCGCCCTCGGCCTTCAGCCGATCCAACCAGTCGAGTTGCTGATCGGTCAGACGTCGCTGATCCGCCGGCACGTCGCGCTTGATCTCGCCCTTCAGATAAAGGTCCGCATCGTCCGACAGCGGTACGGTCAGGGGCGCCGTTTGCCCGATCAGGCCAGGACGGCGGGTCACCAGCTCGGCGACCTGGAAATTCACCTCGGACGAGAACAGGCCCTCCAGCGCCCGGGCCTTCGAGCCTTGGGCGTCGTCGGCGATATGCCAGCGGGCCAGCAACTGCTCGGCCATCAGAAGCTCGAAATTCGCGCCCGCCGGATAGGCGCGGTCGATGCGCGCCGGGTCCAGATAGACCGGCACGGCGGCGGTATGGGTATAGAAGGCCGGATAACCCTGGCTGACGATCCGCCCCAGCAGCAGGGCCAGGAAGGCCAGGGCGGCGATGATGGCCAGCAGCCCGTACCAGCGGAACCGCGCCTCGCGCGCATGGCGGCGCTTCAGCCCGGCGGCCAGGCGGTCCCGCATCGGCGTCGACACGGCCGGAATGGTGTCGGCGGCGTCAGTCATATTGTTCCCGATAGGCGGCGACGATGCGCTGGGCGACGATGTTCAGGCTCAGCGTCACCAGGAACAGGGTCAGGCCCAGGCCGAAGGCGGCCAGGGTCTTGGGGCTGTTGAACTCCTGGTCGCCGGTCAGCAGGGTGACGATCTGCACCGTCACCGTGGTCACCGTGTCCAGCGGATTGAAGGTCAGGTTTGCGGCCAGGCCGGCGGCCATGGTCACGATCATGGTCTCGCCGATGGCCCGCGACACCGCCAGCAGGAAGGCTCCGGCCACACCTGGCAGGGCGGCGGGCATCAGCACGCGGGTGATGGTCTCGGACTTGGTGGCTCCCATGGCCAGAGAGCCGTCGCGCAGCGACTGCGGCACGGCGTTGATGATGTCGTCCGACAGGGACGAAACGAAGGGGATCAGCATGATGCCCATCACCGCCCCGGCCGTCAGGGCCATCTGGTTCTGCACCAGAGCCAGATACTGGCCGACGCCGTCCAGCGGCCCGCCGATCAGCCAACCGCCGATGGTGTTGAAGAAGACCCTCAGCGCCGGTCCCACCGTCAGGGCGGCGAAAAAGCCGTAAACCACGGTCGGCACGCCCGCCAGAATCTCCAGCAGCGGCTTGACCACCGCCCGCGTCCTGGCGCCGGCGTACTCCGACAGATAGATGGCCGAGAACAGGCCGATCGGCCCGGCCACGATCATGGCGATCAACATGATCAGCAGGGTGCCGGCGAACAGCGGCACGGCCCCAAAGGCGCCGGACGACCCCACCTGATCGGCGCGGATGGCGATCTGGGGACTCCATTTGGTCCCGAACAGGAATTCGGTAATCGGCACCGCCTGAAAAAAGCGCCAGGAATCATAGACCAGCGAGGCGATGATCCCGACCGTTGTCAGCACGGCGATGGCCGAACAGGCGAACAGGGCCACGGCGACCCAGGTCTCGACCTTGTTCCGGGCGCGAAACCCGGGACGGATGCGCGCGAAGGCGAACAGGCCGCCCAACAGCGCCGCGGCCGCCACGGCGGCGGCCAGGGCCAGGGTCAGACCGTCGCGCACCCAGACGATGCGCTTGCCGGTGGTGGTCAGCTCCTGCGCCAGGGGCGCGGGCCAGATCTGCTGGGCCTGTTCGCCCGCACCGACGCGGCGGGCGTCGCTATAGAAGGCGGCTCGACGAAAAGGCTCCAATTCGGCGACGGCGGGCGCCTCTCGCGCCTCGATCAGCCCGGCGGTCACGGTCGGCATGGCGATCTGACCCAGCACCAGCACGACCAGGGCCGGGGCCACCGCCCAGATCAGGGCCAGGGCCGCGTGCTGGTTCGGCCGCGAATGGCTGCGCTGATCCTGACCGCGACGGCGCGCAAGCGCCAGACCGCCCGCATAGGCCAGGCCGCCGGCCAGCAACAGGATCAGGAGAAGAAGCCAGGTCATCGAAATCCACGGCGTCGCGCGCCAAACCGCGAGTCGGCCGGTTCGTCCGTTCAACTCGCGGCGATAACTGCCCGCGATTGGTCAGCGGAATAAGACGGGGCCGTGACAGTTCTGTTACGGCGCAAGCGGCTCCGCCAGGGCCGTCTCGGCATCCTTGGCCGAGGTCTTGACCATGGGAAACCAGGCGGTGAAGGCCGTGCCCTGCCCCGGCGCGCTGGCGACCGCCAGACCGCCCAGGTGCCGGTTGACGATATGTTTGACGATGGCCAGGCCCAGGCCGGTGCCCTCCTTGGGTCCGCTCTTCTGGCCTTCGACGCGATAGAAACGTTCGGTCAGACGCGGCAGGGTCTCGCGCGCCATGCCCGGTCCCCGGTCACGCACGATGACGGCGGCATAGGCCGTCTCGCCCTCGCGATCCGGCGTCACCAGCGGCAGGCGAGCCAGGCCGTCAGGCCGGTCGGCGGCCATGGTTTCGGCGCTGAGATCGCGTTGGACGGCCAGTTCGACCGTCGCGCCGGGCGGCGAATATTTGACGGCGTTGTCGACCAGATTCTGGATCACCTGAATGATCTCGTCGCGATCCCCGACAACGGCGACGCCCGCCGCTTCGCCGTCCAAACGCACGGTCACGCCCTTCTCCTGGGCCAACAGGGTCACCGCGTCGATGACGTCGGCGGCGGCGCGTGCCAGATCGACCCGACCCGAGGGCGGAATGTGTTCGTTCAGCTCGATGCGGCTGAGCGACAGCAGATCGGCGACCAGTCGGCCCATCCGCTCGGCCTGCGCCGACATGATGTCGAGGAATTTCTCCCGCGCCGTGTCGTCGTGCCGGGCGTGCCCCTTCAACGTCTCGATGAAACCGCTGAGCGAGGCCAGCGGCGTGCGCAGTTCGTGACTGGCGTTGGCCAGGAAGTCGACGCGCATCATCTCCATGCGCCTGGCGTCAGTCTCGTCGCGCAGCCGCAGCAGGGCCAGGGGCTGGCCGTCATCGCTGGGCGGCAGAGGACGGCTGAAGGCGCGCCAACGTCGATCGCGCGCGCCGCCAGGGGTATAGTCGGTGACGCGGTCAAGCCCGCCGTACAGGGCCTCGTCCACAGCCTCCAGCACCGAGGGGTCGCGGATCGCCGACAGCAACAGTCCGCCACGCGTCTGCAGGCGCAGCAGATCCCGCGCCGCCGCATTGGCCAGCAACACGCGGCGACCGGCGATGTCGTCCGCCTCGCCGCCGCCGACGATCAGCATCGGGTCCTCCAGCGCTTCGAAGGCCGCCCCCAGCAAGACCCCTTCTCCGTCCTCGACCACCACCGGGGGAAGCTGCGCCTCGGCCGTGGGCGGCGGCGGCGCGGGCGGCGCGCCGCGATTGATCAGCCAGGTCAGGACCGCCGTCACGACGGCCCCGCTCAGCAGCAGCGGCGCCGCCTCGCGATGCAGCACCGCCGCCAGGATCAACACCAGGACCGCCACCCCGCCGCTGGCGCCGACCGTCCACACTCGCGATCCGGTGGCGGGCGCGACGGGCGACGGCGACTGTTCGTACGGCATGGCGCGACCTGGGAGAGCTGACATCGTCGATGGACGCTCCGCGCCCCTTCGCACGCTTTTTTCACCTCTTTGCGACAAGAGTGCCAGTCTGATCAGCGGAGACGTGATTTGGATTGGGCGCCCATCAGCCTGGCTTATCAGCACGACCTGGCGGCGTTGATCCCGGCGTCCGTATTGTGCCTGTTGGGCGTTGTCTTCGCCCGCCTCCTGTTCAATCGCGCACGGCTGGCGCGTTGGGACGGGCGCAGCGGAGAGGCGGCGCGGCTGGAAACCGCCGCCTCCATCGTGGGCGGCCTGTTCATCTGGGGCGCCCAGTTCATCGCTCTGATGGCGTTCGACGCCGGAGTCGCCGCGAACTATGACCCGATGGGCATGGCGGGCGCCCTGATCATGGCCGTCGCCGCCCTCTATGTGTCAGCCCGCGTGGCGGGCGCCGCCCTGAGTTCCAGCCGCGTGCTGGCGGCGGTCCTGGTTCGAACGCTGTGCCTTCTGGCGATGCATGTTCTGGCGGTTGGGTCCTTGCGAACCTCGGGCGTGATCCACTGGGGCATGGAGACCCTGGCTCTGGGCTTCGCCGTCAATCTGGCCCTCAGCCTCGAAGCCGTGCGCTTTCAGTCCTCCGGCACGCTTTGGGGAACGATCAGCGCGGGGCTGAGCGGCTGGGCCGGCCTGATGGCCCTCTACCTCATCTCCATGAGCGGCTTTTGGATCGCGCCGACGGAGACGACCGTCGCCCTGTCGACGGGATTGAGCCGCGATGACATGCTGACGTGGGCCGTCGGTCTGGTGATGGTTCTGTGTCTGGTTCTCGGCGCCGTCGCCGTCGCCGCCTATTGGTGGCGCACCAGCGCCATGCATCACCTGCGCGAGGCGATCGACGCCATGCCGGGCGGACTGGGCTTCTACGACGCCGACGACCGGCTGATTCTATGGAACGCCCACTACGTCCAGGTGAACCCCGAACTGGCCGCCTTTCTAAGGCCGGGCATGCCCTTCATCGACCTGCTGCGCGAAGGTGTCCGCAAGGACCTGTACGACCATGCGCGCGGACGCGAAGAGGAATGGATCGCCGAACGCATGGCCGCACGTCGCGCGGCGACCAACGGCTTCGAGCAGAAGATCGGCGACGGCCGCTGGCTGCGCGTCCAGGACCGTCACACCCGCGACGGCGGCATCGTGACCGTGGTCGCCGACATCACCGATCTGAAACGCGACGCCCAGGCCCTGGCCGAGGCGAGAGACGCGGCCGAGCAGGCGAACCGGTCCAAGAGCCAGTTCCTGGCCAATATGAGCCATGAGATCCGCACTCCTCTGAACGGCGTGATCGGCATGATTCAAGCGTTGAGGCGCACCGAACTGACCCCGGAACAGCACGAGATGCTGGAGCTGATGTCTTCATCCAGCCGCACCTTGCAGGCCCTGCTCAGCGACATCCTGGACCTGGCGCGGGTCGAATCCGGGCGGATGCAACTGACCGAGGAACCGTTCGATCTGGCGCGCGCGGTCCAGGAAGCGGGTCAGCTTTACGAGGCTTCGGCGCTTGAAAAGGGGCTGGGCTTCACCGTCGACATCGCCGCCGAGGCGCGGACCTGGGTCCAGGGCGACGTGGTGCGTCTGAAACAGATCCTGACCAATCTGGTGTCCAATGCGGTGAAATTCACCGAGAGCGGCTTCGTGACCCTGCGGGCCGGAGCGGGACCGGCCCGCGACGGCGCGCCGACGCTGCGCTTCACCGTCGAGGATACCGGCATCGGCTTCGATCCCGAGACGCGCGCGCGACTGTTCACCCGCTTCGAACAGGCCGACGGCGGCATCGCCCGCAAATTCGGCGGCACCGGCCTGGGTCTGGCGATCTGTCGTCAGTTGGCCGAGATGATGGGCGGCGATCTGGACTGTGAAAGCGAGCTGGGCGGAGGCTCGGCCTTCATCCTCACCGTGCCGCTGCGGGCGATCGAAGCGCCCGCGCCCGTCGAGATCGAGTCGGCGACGGCGAAGGCTGCGACCCGTCGCGGTCTGCGCGTCCTGCTGGCCGACGATCACCCGACCAACCGCAAGGTGGTCGAACTGGTCCTGGCCGCCGCCGATGTGGACCTGACCGCCGTCGAGGATGGCGCCCAGGCCGTGCAGGCCTTCCGCGATGGCGACTTCGATCTGGTCCTCATGGATATGCAGATGCCGGTGATGGACGGCCTGACCGCCACGCGCGAGCTGCGTCTGCACGAGGCCGCAGAGGGTCGCCCCCGCGCCCGCATCGTCATGCTGACGGCCAACGCCCTGCCCGAACACGTGGCGGCGGGCCAGGCGGCGGGCGCCGACCACCATGTCGCAAAGCCGTTCGACACCTCGGAACTGCTGGCGCTGGTGACCGAACCGACGGGGCCGGATCGTGCGTCCGCGGCGGCCTGAAGTCGCCTATTCGTGGCCGTGGGCGGCCTCATTGATGACCTGGCTGGGCATGTTGGTGAAGTCGACGGCCACGGGTTGGGCCGACCTGCGCTGAAAGGTGCCGATGACATGGGCCATGCGGCGGCGCACCTCGCGTTCCGCCTCGGTTTCCATGTCCAGGCTCAAGGGCGCCAGGCAGAAGTCGATGATGGCCTGGGTGTTGGTCAGGGGTTGCATGATCGCGTCTCCTTGTCTGTTCAGGCCGCCGCGAACTGGGCGGTTTCGGTGGAATCCTTCAGGGCCGTCGTCGAGGACTGGCCGTTCGAGATGACGGTGGCGACGGCGTCGAAATAGCCGGTGCCGACTTCGCGCTGATGGCGGGTGGCGGTGTAACCGGCGGCCTCATTGGCGAATTCGCGCTGTTGCAGCTCGGAATAGGCCGCCATGCCGCGGTCGCGATAACCGCTGGCCAGTTCGAACATGCCGTTGTTCAGGCTGTGGAAACCCGCCAGGGTCACGAACTGGAACTTGTAGCCCATGGCCCCCAGCTCGCGCTGGAATTTGGCGATGGTCTCGTCGTCCAGCCGGGCCTTCCAGTTGAACGAGGGCGAACAGTTGTAGGCCATCAGCTTGCCCGGATGCTGCTTCTGGATCGCCTCGGCGAAGCGGCGGGCGTCGTCCAGATCGGGGTGCGAGGTCTCCCACCACAGAACGTCGGCGTATTTGGCGTAGGCTAGGCCGCGCGCGATGCAGTGGTCCAGACCCGTGCCGGGCTTCAGGCGATAGAAGCCTTCGGGCGTGCGGTTCTCGCGGTCGATGAAGGGATGGTCGCGTTCGTCGATGTCGGAGGTGATCAGTTGGGCGCTTTCCGCGTCGGTGCGGGCCACGGTCAGGGTCGGGGCGCCCATGACGTCGGCCGCCAGGCGGGCGGCGATCAGGTTGCGCTCATGCGCCTGGGTCGGGATCAGCACCTTTCCGCCCAGGTGGCCGCACTTCTTCTCGGACGCCAACTGATCCTCGAAATGGACGCCGGCGGCGCCCGCCTCGATGAAGGCTTTCATGATCTCGAAGCTGTTCAACGGCCCGCCGAAGCCGGCTTCGGCGTCGGCGACGATGGGAACGAACCAGTCGCGCTTGGTCCCGCCCTCGGCATGTTCGATCTGATCAGCGCGTTGCAGGGTGCGGTTGATGCGGCGGCACAGTTCCGGCGCCGCATTGGCCGGGTACAAGGACTGATCCGGGTACATGGCCCCGGCCGTATTGGCGTCGGCCGCCACCTGCCAGCCCGACAGATAGATGGCTTTCAACCCGGCGCGGACCATCTGCATGGCCTGGTTGCCGGTCACCGCGCCCAGGGCGTTGATGTAGGGTTCCGTGTGCAGAAGCTCCCACAAACGATTGGCGCCGCGTTCGGCCAGGGTGTGGGTGATCGGCACGGAGCCGCGCAGCCGCAGAACCTCTTGCGGCGTATAGGGGCGCTCGATCCCGTCGAAACGCCCGGCGGGGGCGGGAACCAGATCGGCGAAGGTGGTCATGGCGGTCGCTCCTGATCGGCGGCCCACGCCGCCTCGGCCCAGAACCAGACCACATGAAGTCACGATTTTCACGACCACAACGGACGATTTTGATGTCTATTGGTCACATTGTGACTTGTCATACTGAGTCATAATGTGACACTCTTCCCGCATGGGCGGAGAGGCGGATCGCAAGCTGTTCCTGGGCGGCCGTCTGAAACGGCTGCGGCGTCAACTTGCCCTGACCCAGACGGCCATGGCCGCCGATCTGGGGGTTTCGCCCAGCTATCTGAACCATATCGAGCGCAACCAACGCCCCCTGTCGGCGCAGTTGCTGCTGCGCCTGGCCGAAACCTATGACGTCGATCTGCGCGACTTCACAGCGGCGGGCGGCGACGCCACCGAGGCCGCCATGAGCGAGGCCCTGACCGATCCGGTGTTTCAGGGCTTGGCCGTGCCCCGCCACGAGGTGATCCAGGCGATCCAGGACCAGCCCGCCCTGTCCGACGCCTTCCTGCGCCTGTACCGCGCCTTGGCCGACCGCCGCGCGCGCGACAGCGGCGCACCCGATCCCGACAGCCCCGCCGACTGGGTGCGAGAGTATCTGCAAGCGCGCAAGAACCACTTCCCCGAGTTCGACCTCCTGGGCGAGACCCTGGCTGAGGCGCTGGAGAGCGAGACGCCCGGCGAACCGTTCGAGACCCGCGCCCGCGCCCGCCTGACGACCCTGCATGGCTTGAGCGTACGCACCCTGCCCGCCGAGGTGATGGTGGAATGGACCCGCCGGTTCGACCCCCACCGCCGCCGCCTGTTGCTGTCCGAGACCTTGGGACCCGCCTCGCGCGCCTTTGCCGTCGCCTATCAACTGGCCGCCGCCGAGCACGCCGCCGAGATCGAGACCATGCTCACGGCCGCCGCCCCGCCCGAGGCGGCGCGCGCCCTGCTCAAGGTCGCCCTGACCAACGCCCTGGCCGCCGCCGTGCTGATGCCCTACGGCGCCTTTCACGCCCTGGCCGAGGAGAGCGGCTATGACCTGCCGCGACTACAGGCGCGGTTCGGCGTCTCGTTCGAGCAGGCGGCGCATCGCCTGACCACATTGTCGCGGCCCACGGCGCGCGGCGTGCCCTTCTTCCTGATGCGGGTCGATCAGGCGGGCAATGTCTCCAAGCGGTTCGCGGCGGGCGCCTTTCCCTTCTCGCGATTCGGCGGGGCCTGTCCGCGCTGGCGCCTGCATTCGGCGTTTCGCACGCCCGGCCGGGTCGTCACCCAGATCGTCGAGACGCCGGACGGGGGCCGCTGGTTCACCCTGGCCCGCACCGTGGACCGCCAGGGCCGGGACGCCTTCACCGAGGGACAGGACCTGGCCGTCGGCCTGGGCTGCGAGATCAGCCACGCCCATCGCCTGATCCAGGCGCGCGGGCTGGACCTTTCCAATCCCGAGGTCACGCCCATCGGCCCGGCCTGTCGCCTGTGCCCGCGCCACCCCTGCGCCGAGCGCGCCGCGCCGCCGATCGACCGGTCCCTGGCCGTCGACGACTGGGCCAAGTCGATCAGCCCCTATCCCTTCGCGACGGGCTGAGGCCGTGATAGGCTCTTGCCATGGCTGACGGCGCCCTGACCCTGATGCTCAGCGAAGACATGGCTGCACGCCTGAAGGCCGTCGCGCGTGCGGCTGGGATCACGCCCGAGGCCCTGGCCATTCGGCATCTGGATCAGGCGCTGATAGAGGCCGCATTCGACACCTCCGAGGCTGAACATCGTCTCGCACGATACGACCGCACCGGTCAGCACATCGGTTTTGAGGACTGGTCGGCGGATTTCAGAGCCAGCATACCGCGTCGAGGTGGCGCCTCGCGGTGAAACACCGCATCATACTGACCCCCAGAGGCGACGGCCGACCGTGAGCGACTTGTCGCCTTTCTGCTCGACGTCAATCCCAGAGCCGCACTCAACGTCGCAGACACTATCATCGAGGCGCTCGCCGCCCTGGCCTTATTTCCTGAACGCGGCGCCCTCATGGGCAATGGGTTGCGCCAGTTGATCATTCCTTTCGGAACGAGCGGCTATGTGGCGCAGTATCGAATAGACCCGGGCGTCGTCATCATCGCTCGCGTCTTCCATATGCGCAAAGCTCGCTAGAGGGCGGGCCGAGGCTCAGTTCAGCTCAGGCTGGCCGGCGACCATCTGGAAGTCCACGCCCGCGCGCCGGAACAGGCTGCCGATCAGGATCGCGGGATCGGCGACGCCGTGATCCAGCAACCGGTCGAGGTCGTAGGACAGCGACATATCGTTCGACACCAGGTCCAGATGATCCAGCCATTCCTGACGGGTCAGCACCCCATCGGGATTGTCCGCCATCAGGTCCGCCAGAACCCCGAACACATCCTTTTCGGCGACGGCCTCCATCACCAGCCAGAACACGGCGCCGCAGGCGTAGTTGGTGCGCAGTTCGCCACGCTCACCCGCCGTCACCATCGACTTGCCGGTGGTCAGGTCGATGCAGTCGTCGACCTCGTGCTGCAACTCTTCGCGCGCGTCATAGGCCGGGTCCATCGCCGACAGCGCCCGCACGGCCATGAGGTCGGCGCCGCCCTCGGTGATCCAGGCGTCGCGCGCGACCTCATAGCGCAGACCCTGGCTGCCCAGCCAGAAATGCGCCGCCTCATGGCCCAGGAACCAGCGCGCCCGCGCCAGAACCTCGGGCGAGGCGTCCAGAATCCCCTCGCCCTCGAAATCGATGACGATCAGGTTCGGCAGCACGCTGCCCGCCATGCTGGACCGGTTGTCGGTCGGGCCGGACCAACTGACCATCACGGTCGGACGCTCGCCGCGACGCGGACCGACGTGGGCGGCGTAATAGTCCATGACCTGGGGCGTGAAGCCTTCCAGCTCGTCGCGCAGCCAGACGGGCAGGTTCGGATCGACCACGGTGGCGATGGCCTTGCCCTGGGTCAGGTCGGCCCGGCCGAACAACACATAGGTTTCCGCGTCCGTCGCCGTGACCGAGACCTGGCGCTCGCCCCGAAACAGCACGGGTCCGGCCCGATCGCGCCAGGTGACCTGCGTCAGGCCGCCAGACAGTTCGACCCCGTTCAGATCGGCAGGCAGGCCACGCGCCGCCTCGGCGTTTTCCAGAGGGATCAGGTCGAACTGTTCGCTGAACAGCGCCACCGCGCCATCGGTGAACACCAGCGACGGCGCATATTCGGCCTCCAGATCTCCGCCCATCGGCCGCATGAGAATGCGTATGCGACGCGGCAGATCGCGGCCGTCGACGCTTTTCAGCACGTCATAGTGTCCGATCCGCGCGATCTCGACGCCGGGCGTCATCACCGTCCAGCGATCGGGCCGCCAGGGCCTGCGCCCCTCCCGCGACAGGGCCGAGACCACGAAGGCGAAGGCCGGACGGCCCAGCGCCAGGCCGTAGTCGACCGTCCAACGCTCTCCCTCGCGGGTCACGGCGACGCGGGCGATGACCTCGGGCGTCTCGGCCCGCGCGACGGCGGGCGCCGCGCTCAGACCGACGGCGACGGCCAGGGCGGCCCAGATCGAGCAAAGGGTGCGGCGCATCGAAAATCCTCGTCGAGATCGCGCATTACCGACCGACTGCAACGCCGTCACCTTAAGTTTCGCTCAGGCTTGCGACCGTTTCAGAGCACGCTCGGCCGCCGCCAGTTCCTCGGCCATGACGGTCTTCAGCCGGTCCGGCCCGATGATCTCGACCTGGTCGCCCCAGGTGAACAGGTGCCAGGCCAGCTCGCGCATGCCGGAAGCCTCGAAACGGACCCGAACCGATCCATCGGGCTGGTCCGTCAGGGTCTGGGTCGGGTGCCAACGCCAGCCGCGCGCCTCGGCTGCGCCTTGCGGCGTGATCCGCAGTTCCACCGCCTCGACCTGATCCTGATAGATCCCGAACGACTTGGTCGAGAAGGCCGCCAGATCGAAGTCGTCGGGGGGCGGGGCGTGACCGTCCTGGGCCTCGACGCCGCTCATCCGGTCCAGGCGGAAGGTCTGGATCTTGCCGGTCTCGCGGTCGGCGGCGACCAGATAGTTGGCCCGCCCGAACATCAGGCCGCACGGCGCGACCCCGCGCCGACGCGGCTCCGCCCCCGGCCGCGAATACAGGAAGCCCAGCGGCTTCTGGGCCAGGATCGCATTGCGGATCTCGGCCAGCATGGCCTCGTCGGCCGTCGGGCGCGGTCCGGCCTGGACTGCGATGGTTTCGGCCCGGACCAGGGCTTCCAGATCCGGCGCCATGCGGTTCAGCACGGTCGAGCGCATGGCCGCCTTGACCTTGCGCTCCAGCCCATCCAGCGCGGCCGCACGCGCCGGTTCGCCCGCCGCCCGCAAGCCTTGCGCCGCCTTGGTCAGCTCTAGCATTTCGGTCGCCGTCGGCGCCTGTTCAAAGCCGTTCAGCCCGCCGCGGATGCGCCACCGCTTGCTGGGCGGGTCCGACACCTCCTCGACCTGCGGGAACAACATCAGCACCGCATCACGCATCCGTTCGGCCGTGCGACGGCCCACGCTCATGTCGCGCGCCATCTCGCCCAGTGTCAGTCCCTCGGCCGAGGCCGCCAAACGCCGCGCCAGTTCGATGACCATGGCCGCCTTGTCGTGCCGCATCCGCGCCTCCGAAATGATACGTCCGATTTTGGCGTATCACCGCAGCATTGTCCACTCATCGGAACACCGACGAGACCGGAGACACATCATGGCCAGCCGCTTCGCCCCCGCCGCCGCCGTCAACGCCAGCCGCTATCTGATCGTGCCGTGCGAGGCCGAGGGATGCGCCGATCTGGCCGTGATCTGGGATCGGCTGGAGGAACAGGTGGTCGATGTCGTCTCGGCCGCCTCGGCCATGCGCTACACCGATGAAGACGCCCTGTGGGACGAGGCTCGCGGCGGCTGGGAGGCGGCGGACGTCCGTCTGGCGGCCTGATCGCGGCCCTGGCCGTCGCGGATCGTCCGGCCGTGATGCGCATCCTGCGACGTCAGGGCGCCCAGGCGGAGGAGCGCCGCCCCCTCGCCGCCGAACGCCGAACCTGATCAGGCGGCCGGATGTTTCGCCCGCATATGCGCCACCGACTGTTCGGCCAAGGTCCGCAAGACGCTCATATCCGCCTTGTCCAGCGTGGTCAGATACAGACACGATCCGCCGGTCTTGTGCGGTCCCAGCCTGTCCAGCAGCTCAGCCGAACCGGCGAAACCGTTCATCATGTACAGCACCAGATTCGCCTTGCGGGGCGAAAAGCCGATGATCGGCCAGTCGCCCGTCGGCCCCTTGTAGCCGCCGTAGCCGATGATCGACGGTCCCCACATGACGGGCTTCTCGCCGGTGATCTCGGCCAGCAGGTCGCGGACGACCGCGGCGTCGGCGCGGCGCCTCGGATGCTCGACCGAGGCGATGAAGTCATCGACCGGGACGTCGGTGGGTTTCGTCTTGGGTTCGGACGCCATGACGCGCTCCTGTCAGCCGCCCCAACCGTCCGGCGCCCAGCACGGCGGCGCAAGTTCGAATCCGGCGAAGTCGAAGCCGGGCGCGACGGTGCAGCCGACCAGGGTCCAGTCGCCCAGACTCTCCGCCGCCTGCCATGCGCCCGTCGGAACCACGCCCTGCGGCGTCTGCCCCGCCGTCAGATCAGCGCCCAGGGTCAGCACGCCCTGCCCCTCGATGCTCAGCGCCAGCGGCGCCCCGGCGTGGAAATGCCAGACCTCGACCGCATCGACCCGATGCCAGTGCGACCGCTCTCCCGCCTTGAGCAGAAACAGGATCGCCGTCGACGCCGCGCGCCCGTCGATGAGGCGCGGATCACGGAAGGTCTCGCGATAGTGGCCGCCCTCGGGATGGGGGCGGAGGTCGAGCTGGCGGATGATGTCGTCGGCGGTCATTGTGGACTGACAGGACTTGGGCTGTCGCCTATCACCTCGACCTTGGCGGCGTGACCGCGTACCGCAGTATTGCCGATGTCCGGCAGGCCGAGAAAGCGCCAGATGTGCGCATAAACCCCATCGCTCACGAGCGTGTTGTGGTTCGAGCCGACCATTCGCACGAAAGCCTTGGGCGGGCCGGCGAGATCGTACAGCCGACGCCCCTGACTATAGGGCACCACCTCGTCCGCATCGCCATGCACGATTAGCACCGGCATCTGGACTCGACCGATCTGATCCTTCGACCGAAACTGATCGAGCATCAGCAGATGGACCGGGACCCACGGATAGGCGACCGCCGCAACATCCGCCGTCGAGGTGTAGGGCGCTTCAAGCACCAAGGCTCGCGCCTTGTGCTCGGCCGCCAACTGCGTCGCGACTCCCGTCCCCAGCGAGAAGCCATGGATCACGACGTCCTCAGCGGGCACACGTGAACTCAGCCAACGCCACGCGGCGCTTGCGTCCTTATGAAGACCAGCCTCGCTCGGCTCTCCCGTCGATCCATCATAGCCCCGGTAGGCGACCGCCAGGACGCCCGCGCCCTGCGCCGCGATGCGTCGCCATCGCCCGTCACCGCCAGCCAAGGTCATGGCGTTGCCGCCGAAGAACAGGAAGGTTGGTCGACCGGCCTGTGGCGGCGACCACCACGCCACCAGACGTTCGCCGTCCTCCGTGTCGATGCTCACCACCTGCATCTGCGGGCCGCCAACGGCTGGCGCTGCGCCCACCGCTGTAGGGAAATAGAGCAGATGGCGTTGTTCGACGAACATCACCGTGAGCACGACGGCGTAAAGCGCCAGAGTGGCGCCCGCGGCGAGAACGGCGACCCTGCGCCAACTGATGGAGCGGCGCCTCACAGCGCCTTCACGATCCCTTCGACCATCTTCTTGGCGTCGGCGAACAGCATCATGGTGTTGTCGCGGAAGAACAGCTCGTTCTCGACGCCTGCATAGCCGCTGCCCATGCCGCGTTTGATGAACAGCACCGTGCCGGCCTTTTCGACATCCAGCACGGGCATGCCGAAGATGGGCGAGGTCGGGTCGGTCTTGGCCGCCGGATTGGTCACGTCGTTGGCGCCGATGACGAAGGCCACGTCGGCGGTCGAGAATTCGGAGTTGATGTCCTCCAGCTCGAACACCTCGTCATAGGGCACATTGGCCTCGGCCAGCAGCACGTTCATGTGGCCCGGCATCCGTCCGGCGACGGGGTGGATGGCGTATTTCACCTCGACCCCCTCCTCCTTCAGCTTGTCGGCCATTTCGCGCAGCGCGTGCTGGGCCTGGGCCACGGCCATGCCGTAGCCGGGCACGATGATGACCTTCGACGCGTTCTTCATGATGAAGGCCGCGTCTTCGGCGCTGCCCTGTTTGACCGGCCGGGTCTCGACCACGCCGCCGCCCGCCGCCGCCGTCTCGCCGCCGAAGCCGCCCAGGATGACGCTGAAGAAGCTGCGGTTCATCCCCTTGCACATGATGTAGCTCAGGATGGCGCCGGACGATCCGACCAGCGCCCCGGTGATGATCAGGGCGATGTTCTCCAGCGTGAAGCCCAGCGCCGCCGCCGCCCAACCGGAATAGCTGTTCAGCATCGACACCACCACCGGCATATCGGCCCCGCCGATGGGGATGATCAACGTCGCGCCCAGGATCAAGGCGATGGCGAACACGCCCCAGAAGGCCCAGGTCGCCGCGCCGCCCGAACCGATCATCACTCCGATCAACAGCACCAGGCCCAGGGCCAGGCCGATGTTGATCAGGTGGCGCGCCGGCAGGATGATCGGCGCCCCGCTCATATTGCCGTTCAGCTTGGCGAAGGCGATGACCGAGCCGGTGAAGGTCACCGCGCCGATGGCGACGCCCAGGCTCAGCTCGATGATCGAAGCGATCTTGATCCCGCCCGCCCCGTCCGAAATGCCGAAGGCGACCGGCGCATAGACGGCGCCGACGGCCACCAGACAGGCGGCCAGGCCGACCAGGCTGTGAAAGGCCGCCACCAGTTGCGGCATCTGGGTCATGGCCACGCGGTTGGCGATCAGGGCGCCGATACCGCCGCCGACCGCCACGCCCGCCCCGATCAGGCCCAGGGTCAGCGGGTCTAGCGCGCCCGAGGTCCCCAACGTCAACAGGGTGACGCCGACGGCCAGGGCCATGCCGATCATGCCGAAGGTGTTGCCCCGACGGCTGGTTTCCGGGCTGGACAGGCCTCGCAGCGACAGGATGAACAGGACGCCCGCCGCCAGATAGGCCAGGGCCGCGATCGATGCGTTCATGTGTCCTGCTCCCTCAGAAGGCGTTCAAGATCGGCGATCAGAGGCGGAAAATCGTTCCGCACCGTAATCCACGAGGATTTGAAGACTGACCTTGCCATAGTCGTGGACAAGGATATTTCGCATGGCCGCCAACGCCCGCCACGCCACCGACGGCGCCTTATCGCGTATGTCGTCTGGAACCTTGCGCGCGGCTTCCCCGACGATCTGAATGGCGTGCAGGATGGCGTAGGCGTAGAGAGGATCGACATCGAGATCCGAAGACTCGCGTGCATCAAGAAACGCCAACGCCTTGACGGCGTTATCCCGCATATCCGTCAGCCTGATCCGAACGGACTCGTCCATCAGGCCACCACGAGATCGCGGCCCATGTAGGCCCAGCGATCGGGTTTCATCGCCTCGCGTCCGATGAGGTCGACATCGCTGTCGGCGCGCGCTTCGCCCCTGGCGATAGACCCGACGATCTCGATGAGTTCGACCCCCATGGCGCGCGCGGACGGCCGCTCTTCGCGAATGGCGGTCAACGCCTGGTCCAGCAGAGTCTGCGACCCGCCCATCAGTCTCTCCTCGACGCCGTCGTTCGGGTCAGACGCCATAGGGCGGCGGCGATGAAGATCGGTCCCAGGACCAGCAACAGCCAGTCGAAAGCGGTCCACGCCTTGGACTGGACGATCACCCGCGCAAGGATGGCTGAAAAGACCAGCACCACGCCGCAATCCTGATAGCGCAGCTTCTCAATGGCGGTCTTGGCGCCGAGCCAGCTCCAGACCCACAGGCCCAGGCCGACGCCGGTGGCCGCCCATGAGGCGAAGATCGCGATGCGGACGGCGTCGGCGCTCATCCGGCGCCCGAAGCCGCCTTCGGCCTTTCCTTCTTCTTGTACATGGCCAGCATCCTGCGCGTGACCATGAAGCCGCCGAAGATATTGACGCTGGCCAGGGTCACGGCCGCCACCCCCGCCCCCTTGGCGATCCAGCCGTTCATCCCCGCGCTGTCGCCCGAAAGGGCCGCCGCGGCCAGCAGGCCGCCGACGATGATGACGCTGGAAATGGCGTTGGTCACCGCCATCAGCGGCGTGTGCAACGCAGGCGTCACCGACCACACGACATAGTAGCCGACGAAGATCGCCAGCACGAAGATGGCCAGGCGGAAGACGGTGGGATCGACGTGTTCCATCAGCGGTTCGCCTCCAGTCGCTCAAGCCGGTCGTCGATACTCAGCAGCAGTTGCAGAACGCCGCCGACCAGAAGCCCGATCACGACGACATAGCCTCCGGCAATCAGGCCCATCGCTGCATTCGTCGGCCCCCGCATGGCCAGAGCGCCGACCAGGAGGAGGACAGCGAAAGCTGGAGCGCCCCAAAGACACAGCGCCGCTATCGCGCGCAGGAAAGCCTTGAGTGCCCGGTTCATCCCCCCACCCCCTCATGCACCACGGCCCCGTCGTGGGTGACGACCGCCGCCTTCAGGATCTCGTCCTCCAGGTCCAGCGCCACGGCCCCGTCCGTCACCATCAGACCGAGGAAGGCGACCAGATTGCGCGCATACAGGGCGCTGGCGTCCGCGGCGATGCGGCCCGGCAGGTTGGCGGGGGCGACGATCGACACGCCGCCTTCGGTGACCACCGTCTCGTTCAGCCTGGCGCCCTGCACATTGCCGCCGTTCTCGATGGCCAGATCGACCAGCACCGAACCGGGCTTCATCGAGGCCACGTGATCGGCCGTGACCAGCACCGGCGCGGCGCGGCCAGGGATCAGGGCGGTGGTGATGACGATATCCTGCTTCTTGATATGCTCGCCGGTCAGGGCCGCCTGTTTGGCGCGGTATTCGGCCGACATCTCTTTCGCATAGCCGCCCGCCGTCTGGGCGTTGGCGAACTCCTCGTCCTCGACGGCGATGAATTTGGCGCCCAGGCTCTCGACCTGCTCCTTGGTCGCCGGGCGCACGTCGGTGGCGGTGACCACCGCGCCCAGCCGCCGCGCCGTGGCGATGGCCTGCAAACCCGCCACGCCCACGCCCATGACGAAGACCTTGGCCGGGGCCACCGTGCCCGCCGCCGTCATCATCATCGGAAAGCCCTTGCCATAGGCGTTGGCCGCCTCGATCACCGCGCGATAACCGGCCAGGTTCGCCTGCGACGACAGCACGTCCATCACCTGCGCGCGGGTGATGCGCGGCACGAATTCCATGGCGAAGGCGGTGGTCCCGGCGTTCTTCAACGCCTCGACCGTGTCCTTTTCCCGATAGGCGTCCAGCATGGCGATCACCACCGCGCCGGGCTTCAGGGCGCTGATCTCCTGGGCTGTCGGGCCGCGGACCTTCAGCAGCACATCGGCATGGGCCAAGGCGGCCTTGGTGTCCTTGGCGATGGTCGCGCCAGCGGCGACATAGTCGGCGTCGGGGATGGAGGACCCCAGGCCCGTCCCGGTCTCGACCGAGACCGTCGCACCCATGGCGATCAGCTTCTTCACCGTCTCGGGCGTGACGGCGCAGCGAGTTTCGCCCTCTCGGCGTTCGCGGGTGACGGCGACGGCGACGGCCAAGCGAATCTCCCCGTTCAATCTGAACAGGGCGACGTTAGGCCGATTGTCAGGGAGCCGTCAAAGCCGATGCGCGGCCGCCGGCCGCGACGTCGGCGTCAGTGGGCGGTCGGCTTGGAGCGCAGGAAGAACCAGCCCACCGCCAGCATGACGGCGGCCGCGAAAAGACCCGAGAAGAAGCTGCCGTTCGGCATGAACCACAGCGTCAGGAACAGCACCAAGGCGCCCAGGATCAGCGAACCCCATTTGGCCAGGCCCATGAACAGATGCCAGGTCGAAATCTGCTCGGCGATCTGCTGCGAGCCGCGGGCGTAGTCGTCGGTGGATTTGGAAGCGGCCATGGCGGTCTCGGGCGTCCTCAGAGTCGTTTGGCCGTTCTTATAACCGGGACGACGGTCGGCTCAAGCCCGCTCGCTCGCGATTGGCGCAGCGTCATCGGCCGATCTCGGGGTGGCGCGCCTCGAAGACGGCGAAGTCGTCGATCACATCCACGTCCAGCCGCCGGGCCTGATCCAGGTCGTCACGTCCGCCGGCGTCGCCCAGCGCCAGGCGCGCCAAACCCCGGCCATACAGCGACGCCGACTGGTTCGGCTGACCTGCAAGCGCCTGATCGTAGGCGGCCTTTGCGTCCTCGTAACGGCCCAGATGCAACAGCACCATCGCCCGGCTGTCGATGATGCTGGCCTCGCCCGTGGCGACCGCAAGATCGCAATCGGCCAGGGCCTGCTCCAGGTCAAAACCGGTGACGCCCTGGTGCCAACAGACGTTGTTCATCAGGGCGGGATTTCCGCCCGACATGGCGCGCAAGGTCGCGAAATCCGCCCTGGCCCCTGCCTCGTCGCCGGATCGGGCGCGCAGCTCGGCGCGCAGGTTCAGCACATTATAGCTGCCCGGCGATGAGGCGAGGCCGGCGTCCATGGCCGCCAGCGCCTCGTCGAAGCGGTTTTGGCGCTTGGCGATCTCGGCCAGGATCATCAAGGCCACAAGATTGGTCGGGTCGTCGTCGAGCTTGGCTCGCGCCAGGGTCCGCGCCTCGTCGGCCCGGTCCAGACGGATCAGGGCGCGCGCCTCGCCGTACAGACCCAGGTCATTGTCGGGCAAGACGGTCTTCAGGGCGCGATAATCGGCCAGGGACCGGTCCCAGCGTCCGATCTGGTGATAAGAGGCGCCGCGCGATGAAAGGGCTGTCGCATCGGTCGGGTCCAGGCGCAGGGCCACAGTGAAACTGACCAGCGCCTCGGCGTAACGCCCTTGCGCCATCGCCACGCGGCCCTGGCCGACCGCAGCCTTGACATCGATCGGGTCCAGCTCGGCGGCGTGATCGAAATCCTCGCGCGCGCCGTCGAAATCGTTCTGATCCAGCCGCACGTCGCCGCGTGCCCGCCGCGCCTTGACGTTGTCCGGCTCCTTGACGACGGCCGCGTCAAGCAGGGCCAGGGCGCCCTCGTTGTCGCCGGACGTCCGCAACGCCTCGGCGCGGTCGATCAATTCGGACACCGCGTCGTCGCCGGGTTCCAGCCGGGCGCGATCCGCCTCTGTGGCGACATAGGCGGCGGGCGCGCGGATGCGCGCGACGGCGTCGACCAGGCTTTCCGATTGTTTGCGAGCGCGGTCCATGTCTTCCGCCGAAATCTCGGGGACCAGACTGGTGATCACGCGCGTCACCTCGGCCACGCCGTCGTTCAGAACGGCGCGGCGTTCGATGCGATAGCCGCCCTCCTCGATCGTCCGATCGCCGTTTTCGATGCTGAAGCCCTGGCCGCCATTGGGCAGCCGGACGCGAACCGTCACCCGGCTCATGAACGGGTGCAGCAGGGCGTAGGGATAGTCGACATAGGGCGCCAGAAGCCCTTCGCGCTTGGGCTGATTGGGAACCATGATCGCCGCTTCGGGCACGCCCATGACCCGGCCGCCCGTCGTATTGACCCAGCTCAACCGTCCCCTGGCGTGGAAGATCAGGTGGAAGACATTGGTCGCGTCGTCATAGCGGGTGTCGAACGATTCCATCTTCAGGACGCCGGAATCGTCGTCGATCGACGCCCGCATCTGGGTTTCGAGTTGATCGCGCGGGATCGAACCGACCCGCTGGCGCATCTGGGTCGCCGTATCGCCGCGATAGACGAAGTCCATCGTGATCGGCGTTTCCGCGTCCAGCCCGGCCGAAGCGTCGGCGTCCAGTATGGTTTCGGCAGTCGGCACGCTGAGCGGCGGCTGTTCGATCGGCAGGAACGCCACGGGCTCGGCCCGAACCGGCAACCCCCAGCGGTAGGGCGGCGGGACCAGGTCGGCCAGGTCCCGATCCCCGACACGGGCGCCGTCCATCCAATAGACCCGGCCGTCGATGGTCGCGCGGACGATCACATGATCGAACCAGCCCACGACGGGCGGCCGTTCGGGCAGACCGTCGCCATTGTCGGTGCTGACCATGGCCGCCTCGGCCTCGATGCCCAGGCCGTGCAGCAGGGCCAGCAGCAGGACAGTCTTGCCCTTGCAGTCGCCGTAACGGCTGCGCCAGACCTCGTCTGCGCTCATCGGCACATAGCCGCCCTCGCCCATCGACAGGGCCAGATACCGGACCTCGTCCTGAACCAGACGCAGGGCGGCGGCGGCGCGCGCGCCATCGGTGTCATGGGCGGCGCGGATGCGTTCGATCTCGGCCGTCAGCGGCGAATCCGGCTCCAGCGTCTCGGCCCGGGCGTACAGCGGGGCCATCAGGGCCGACACAGCGCTCCAGTCGGCCATGTCGGTGATCTGGGTCGTCCGGGTCAGTTGGAACCGTTTGGGCAGGTTTTCGGGCAGGTGCTCCGGCGCCAGATCGCGCGCCTCGATCTGGAACACCCAGTCCCGCCCCAGGCGCTGGGGACGGACATCCGTCCAGGGCGATGTGGCCGCCGCGTGCAAGGCCATGTCGACGGGCCAACTGGCGCGCATCCGGTAATAGACGACCGGCAGGCCGGAACTCAGTCGAGACAGCGCCTCGCGATGCGGCGCCAGGACCCCGCCGTTGTCGTGGACGGTGAAGGCCGTCTCCAGGATGTCGCCGACCCGCACATCGCGCGGTTGCAGCGTCGCGGTCAGCCGACCGTCCAGCATGGAGGATTCCAGATTGTCCTCTCGGCGCAGCGTTTGGAAGGTCTGCCCCTCCAGGGCGTCGATCACCTGATCTCCGCGAATGATGCGCACCGCGTGGACCTCAAGCTTTTCGCGCGGGGGGGTCCAGACGGCGCTGACGGTGCTGACATAGGGCAGGCCCTGACGGGTCTGCACCTGGATGCGACGCAGATAGAAGGTGTGCACGCCCTCGGCGTCCAGACGAATCTGCTCGTCGATCGCCAGCATACGGACCGGTGCGTCGTCGGGTGTCGTCGGCGCATTCGTCAGAGGCAGCGGCTCGACCCAGTCGGGAACCGGTGTGCGCTCCACCTCCTGCGCCGACGCCTGACCTCCGATCAAGGCCACTCCGGCGGTCGCCGCCGCAATCAGAACTCGCACCATGACGCACATCACCCTTTTAACGAGGGTTTAGCATGGAAACCGGCGACGACCATGCGCCGGTCTTCGCCGACGGCTCAGACGCGGGTCTCGAACTGGTCGACCAGCCGTTCCAACCGCTTGCAGCCCGCCGCCCAGAAGGCCGGATCGCGCGGGTTCAGGCCGAAGGGCTTCAGCGCCTCGACATAGGTCCGTGTCCCGCCCGCGGCCAGAAGCTCGCGATACAGCGGCGTGAACCCTTCGGGATCGGCCCGCCGCGACTCCATCAGGGCCGAGACCAACAGGTCGCCGAAGGCGTAGGCGTAAACATAGAAGGGCGTGTGCACGAAATGGCTGACATAGCTCCACCAATGCTCGTATCCGGGGTTCAGCGTCACCGCCGGCCCCAGGCTGGCCCCCATCTCCTCCAGCCAGATCTGGCCGATCCGCTCCACCGGGACTTCGCCCGACTGTCGCTCGTCGTGGAAACGGGTTTCGAAGCGGTGGAAGGCGATCTGGCGCACCACGGTGTTCAGCCCGTCCTCGATCCGCCCGGCCAACAGACCGCGCTGCTCCGCCTTCGACGAGGTCGCCAGCAACCGGTCGAACGTCAGCCCCTCGGCGAAGATCGACGCCGTCTCGGCCAGCGTCAGCGGCGTGTCGCCCAGCAACGTCCCCTGTCCGGCGGCCAGGGTCTGATGCACCCCGTGGCCCAGTTCGTGCGCCAGGGTCAGCACGTCGCGCCGCTCGCCCATCCAGTTCAGAAAGACATAGGGATGCCGATCCGCCGTCACCGGGTGGGAATAGGCCCCCGACTGCTTGCCCGGCCGCGCCCGCGCATCGATCCACGGCCGATCGAAGAATAGCCGCGCCCGGTCGGCGAAGTCCCCGCCCAGGTCGGCGAAACTGTCCAGCACCACCGCCTTGCCCTGATCCCAGTCATAGGCGCGCGGGGCGGTGGTCTCGATCGGGGCGTTGCGGTCCCACTGATCCAACCGGTCCTTGCCCATCGCCTTGGCCTTGAGCGCATAATAGCGGTGCGACAGGCGCGGATAGGCTTCGGCCACCGCCTCGGCCATGGCGTCCACCGCGTCGCCGTCGACCTCATTGCCCAGGTGACGGCTGTCGGCGGGGCGTTTGAAGCCGCGCCAGCGCTCTTCCATCGCCTTGTCGGCGGCGACGGTGTTCATCACCAGCGCCATCGTCCGCGCCTCGGCGCCCAGTGCGATGTTCAGGCCCTCGGCCGCCGACTTGCGCCGCGCCGCCTTGGGGTCCGACAGGCGGTTCAGGGCCTCCGGCAGGGTCAGGGTCTCCTTGCCCGCCTCGACCCGCAGGGCCGCCAGGGTCTCGTCGAACAGGCGCGGCCATTGGGCGGCGATAGGCGCGCGCTCGGCGATGAACCGCTCCAGTTCAGGCGACAGCTCGTGCGGCTTCATGGCCCGCACCCGCCGCAGCCACGGGCGCCAGCGCGCCGCCTTCGGATCGGCGGCCAGGGCCGCCTCCAGCGCGGCGTCGTCGATGCTGTTGATCTCCAGCGTCAGCCAGACCGTCGGCGTGGCGATGGCGGTGATCTTCTCGCGCAGATCGGCCTCGAACCCTTGCGCCGCCGCATCATCGCGCGCCGTCGAAGCGGCCAGGAAGGCATAGGCCCCCAACGCCCCCAACAGGTCCGACGCCCGCTCGTACAGGCCGATGGCCGTGTCCAACAGGCCGCCCAGCGCCGTCGCGTCGCCCGCCGCCGCCGCCAGCCTGCCCTCCAGCCCGTTCAGGTCATCGACCACGGCCTGGGCGGCGGCCAGGTCCCTGGCCACCCGCGCATCGTCGCGGGCGGAATAGAGGTCTGACAGATCCCATGACGGAGCGTCGGGCGTGGCGGGGGCGGCGGTCTTGAAGGGGGCGTTCATGCAGGGGATTAGTGGGGGCGCTTGGCCTGCGACGCAACGGGTCTGGCCGATGGCCTCGGCCCGGCGTAAGGCGGCGCACGTTCAGCGAAGGGCGGACGATGCGAGTGCTGAGAACGGCCACCTGGCTGCACAAATGGATCGCGCTCGTGGTCGGGTTGCAGATCCTGTTCTGGGTCGGCGGCGGTCTGGTGATGACCGCATTGCCGATCGAAAGGGTGCGCGGCGAACACCATGTCCGCGCCGTCGATCCCACGCCCCTGCCTTCGGGTCTGCAAACCTTGGACGTCGTGCGCGCCGCGACGGGCCTGGATCCGGTCAAGGCCGAGCTGAAACCCACGCCGCGCGGTCCGGCCTGGGTGCTGACCCCTGTCGAGGGCGCCGCGACCGTCGTGTCCGCCACGACCGGCGCGCCCTTCCCCCCCATGACGCCCGACCAGGCCCGACGCACGGCGGCCCGGTCCTATACGGGCCACGGCGCACCGATTTCGGCCCGACTGCTGGCCCAGGCGCCCGCGGAGACCGGCAAGTCCGGCCCCGTGTGGCGTGTCGATTTCGACGACGCGGAGCGCACGACCTTCTATCTGTCGCCCGACAGCGGCGAGGTCGTCAGCCGCCGATCCGGCCTATGGCGGGTCTATGACGCCTTTTGGCGGCTCCACATCATGAATTTCGGCGACGGGGAGAATTTCAACCATCCGCTGCTGATCTTCACGACCGCGCTGGCCTTCACCGTGGTGCTTAGCGGCTTCGTCCTGTTGTGGGTCCGGCTGGCGCGCGACTGGACGCGATCGCGACGGCGCGAATGAAGTCCGCTTTCCAATGGCGGCGGCTTGAGTCACCCTCTTGGCCGAACCAGGGACGCACATCATGGCCGAACCCGCCGCCGCAGCCTCTGAACGAACAGGTCGTGACAGCCTGTCCGACGGCGCCTGGGGCGTCACGGCCGCGGCCCGACTGGCCGTCGGCCTGATCCAGGGGCTGGTCCTGGCCTGGCTGATTCACGCCGCCGACGGCGAGTCCGCCGCCCACGCCTGGCCGGCGACCCAGCCGGAAGTCTTCGGCCCCATGCTGCTTGTCGCCCTTTATCTGCCCATCGTCCTCCTGGCGGGGATCGGGCGGCTGCGGCTGATCACGCTTGTGGTCTGGAGCCTGACGGCGGCCCTTCTGTTGGCCGTGCTGGGTTGGAGCGACATCGCGCGTCAGTCGGCCAGCGACCTGACCGATGCGCCCTTCCTCGACTTCCCTCTCATGCCCTTTGCGGCGGCGGCCCTGTTCATCGGCCAGCATCTGGTGCTGCCCGCAGACCGCGAGCGACGTCTGATCGCGACCTATCCCGCCTATTTCGACACCACGTGGCTGGCGGGCGTGCAACTGGCCCTGTCCGTCGGCTTCACCCTGGCCTTCTGGCTGTTGCTGCATCTGGGCGGCGCCCTGTTCAGCCTGATCGGCGTCGGCGCCCTGGACAGGCTGCTGCGTGAAGCCTGGTTCAGCGTGCCGCTCGTCGCCGTCGCCTTCGCCCTGGCGGTGCAGTTGACCGATGTGCGGCCCGGTCTGATCCGGGGCGTGCGGTCGGTGGCCCTGATGCTGCTGTCTTGGCTGCTGCTGGTCATCACCGTGCTGGTCGGCGGCTTCCTGGCGGCCCTGCCCTTCACCGGCATGGAGAAGCTGTGGAACACCGGCAACGCCAGCGCCCTGGTTCTGGCGGCGGCGGGCGCCCTGATCATCCTGATCAACACCGCCTATCAGGACGGTCAGCCCGACAACCGCCCGCCCGCCGCGCTCAGGATCGCCGCGCGCGTCGCCTCGGTCCTGCTGACGCCGCTGATCGTCATCGCCGTCTGGGGCCTGTCGCTGCGCATCGGTCAGTATGGCCTGACGCCCGAGCGCATCATCGCCTCGGCCTGCGCCCTGATCGGCGCCGTCTATGCAGCCGGTTACGGCTGGGCCGCCCTGTCGCCCTTCTGGCGCGGGGGCGCCTGGATGAAGCCTCTGGAGCGGACCAATATCTTCGCCGCCGTGCTGACGTTCGTCGTCATCGTCTGCCTGTTCACCCCCATCGCTGACCCCGCCCGCCTGTCGGTCGCCAGCCAGGTCGCCCGACTGGAGCGCGGCGCGGCGGCGCCGGACACCTTCGACTATCGCTTCCTGCGCTTCGGGAGCGGCCGTGCGGGACAGGCGGCTCTGGCGCGTTTGGCCCAGTCCGACAATAAGGAGATCGCACGTCGCGCCGCCGAGGCGGAAAGGTCGCAGGACCGCTATGACCTGGCCGATCGGATCGGCGCTGCAATCACGCCCGTCTTCGAGATGCATCCCGTCGGCGCCCCTGTCCCTGACGGCCTGGCCGCGCCGGTTCGGCCCGGCGATCCGCGCTACGCCTGCCAACAGGCGAATGCCTGCGTCGTCACGCTGATGGATTTGAACGGCGACGGCCGTTCGGAAGCTCTGATCGCCACGCGCTTCTTGGTCGAGCTGATGGAGCCGACGCCGCAAGGGTGGCGCTCGATCAGCGCCTACCGTCCGCTTCAATGCGACGGCGGCAAGAGCACGTCGGACCCCCGATCCTTCATACGGAACGACACGTTGAAGCCGGCGCCTCCGCCTTGGCCCGACCTCCGGTTCGGCGACAAGACCCTCGCGCGCCTCGATCTTCGTGACGGATGCCGACCGGGCCCCGCCGCCGATTAACCCTCCGCTCACCACGCCTCCCAACGCGATTTTCACCTCGTCGCCCTAGAAATCGTCCCGAAACGAGCCAGTCCCGCCTTCAACGAGGATCGGCCGTCGGTGATGCCGAGAAGGGGTGATCCGTATGTCCAAGACCGTTCTGGTGGTCGATGACGATCCGACCCAGCGCCGCCTGATCCAGGCGGTTCTGGACCGCGAAGGCTATGCCGTGGTTCACGCCGAGAGCGGCGGCGAGGCCATCGACCGCATGACCTCGGGCGGCGGGGCCGACCTGATCCTGCTGGACCTGGTCATGCCGCGCATGACGGGCATGGAATGCCTGGCCGAACTGCGCGCCACAGGCGTGACCACGCCGGTCATCGTGCTGACCGCCAATGCGGGCGTCGACACCGTGGTCAAGGCCATGCAGGCCGGGGCGCAGGACTTCTTCGTCAAGCCGGTGTCGGCCGAACGGCTGATGGTCGGCGTGACGAATGCGCTGCAACTGACCCGGCTGGAGGCCGAGGTCGGCCGCCTGACCAAACGCGCCCAGGGCCGCGCCAGCTTCGACGATCTGGTCGGCGACGGCCCGGCCATGCGGCTGGTCAAGTCGCTGGGATCGCGCGCCGCCAAATCCAATATCCCGGTGCTGATCACCGGCGAGAGCGGCGTCGGCAAGGAGGTCATCGCGCGCGCCCTGCATGGCGCCTCGGAGCGCGCCGGCAAGCCGTTCGTGGCGGTGAACTGCGGCGCCCTGCCGGTCAATCTGATCGAGTCCATCCTGTTCGGGCACGAAAAGGGCGCCTTCACCGGCGCGGTCGAAAAGACCCTGGGCAAATTCCGTGAGGCCGACGGCGGCGCCCTGTTCCTGGACGAGATCGGCGAACTGCCGCTGGATATGCAGGTCAAGCTGCTGCGCGCCATTCAGGAGGGCGAGGTCGATCCCGTCGGCGGCAAGCGGCCAGTCAAGATCGACGTACGCATCATCTCGGCCACCAACCGCGACCTGTCGCAACAGGTGCGCGAGGGCGTGTTCCGCGAGGACCTGTTCTATCGCCTGAACGTCTATCCGATCGAGGGCCCCGCTCTGCGCGACCGACGCGAGGACATTCCGGCCCTGGTGGATCGTTTCATCACCCGCTTCAACGCCGAAGAGGGCAAGCGCGTCGCCGGATGCGCGCCCGAAACCCTGGCGATGCTGCAGGCCTTCGACTGGCCCGGCAATGTGCGCCAGTTGGAGAATGCGGTGTTCCGCGCCATCGTCCTGGCCGACGCGCCCTTCCTGCAACCGCATGACTTCCCGGCCATTTCGGGCCTGGCGGCGCCGCTGCCGAGCGAGGCGTCAGACGCGCCCGCGGCCCCGGCGGTCGCCACCGTGGACCTGCCGCCCCTGCCGGAATCACCCATCCGGGTGGTCGACGACCGGGGTCATCTGCGGACGCTGGAGGAGATCGAGCGCGACCTGATCCAGCACGCCATTGAGGTCTATGCCGGCCACATGAGCGAGATCGCCCGCCGCCTCGGCATCGGCCGCTCGACCCTGTACCGCAAGGTTCGCGAACAGGGGCTGGAAGATCAGTTGAAGGAAGCGGGCTGACCGTTCACCGCAGCGCGCGCAGCATCAGTTCGTGGCGAAACGCCGCGACGTCCGCCAGCGCCGCATCCAGCGCCGTTCGCGCGCGGTCCAGCAAGGGCGGCGCCTCGGCCTTCTCGGACGTCTCGGCCAGGGCGCAGGTCGCGGCCAGATCCTCGGCCCCGATGCCCGCCGCCGCGCCGCGCAGCGTGTGCACAGCGTCACGCCAGCCCTCTTCGCGCACGTCCAGCAGGGGCGACCAGAGGGCGGCCTGCTGGGCGAACAGGCCCAGGATTTCCTCGGTCACGCCGTCGTCGCCGCCGGTCATCCGCTCCAGCACGGCGAAATCGACGGCGCCGGACAGGTCGCGCCGGGCCATCAGGCGGGCGTCTCCTCGCCCTTGGCCAGCCGCGTATTGCCCCGCGCGAACAGCAGATAGAGCACCAGACCGATCCCGTTCCAGATGAAGAAATTGGCCTGGGTCGCCGTCGGCAGGCTGATGAAAAGATAGAGGCAGCCCAGGATCGCCCCAGCGCCGACCACCGGCCACAACGGCGCCTTGAAGCGACGCTCGCGGTTCGGCTGCCGCACCCGCAGCACGATCAGGGACGCGCCCACGGCGATGAAGGCCGCCAACGTTCCGGCGTTGGCCAGAGCCGCCAGTTCGCCCAGGCTGAACAGACCCGCGATCGCAGCCATCAGCACCGCCGTCAGACCGGTCATCAGCACCGGCGATCCTCGCTTGGCGCTGACCTTGGCCAGGCCGCGCGGCAGCATCCCGTCCCGCGCCATGACGAAGAAGATGCGGCTCTGACCATACATGAAGGCCAACAACACCGTCGGCAGGGCCACGATGGCCGCCCCCGCGATCAAGGTGGCGGCGGTGTCGCTGCCCAGGGTGCGGGCGATGTGGGCCAGCGGCTCGTCCGAGCCGGCGAACTCGCCGAACGGCATGGCCCCGACGGCGGCGGCGGCCACGACCATGTAGATGATGATGCAGACCACCATCGAACCGACGATGCCGATGGTCAGATCGCGGCCGGGGTTCTTGGTCTCCTCGGCGGCGGTCGAGACGGCGTCGAAGCCATAGAAGGCGAAGAAGATGATGGCGGCGGCGGCCATGACCCCGACCTCCACCCCGTTCGCGTCCAACGACTTGGCGAAGCCGAACGGCATGAAGGGCTGGAGATTGGCCGGGTCGAAATGCGGGGCCGCGATGGCCACGAAGGCGCCCAGGGCAATCACCTTGATCGCCACCAGCACGGCGTTGACCGTGGCGCTCTCGCGCGTGCCCAGCATCAGCATTCCCGCCACCGCGGCCACGATGCCCACGGCCGGCAGATTGATCAGGCCCGGCGTGGCCGTGCCGAACGGCCCGCTGGTCAGATAGGCGGGCAATCCCCACCCCATGCTCTCCAGAAAGCCGTTGAAATAGCCGGCCCAGCCCACGGCCACGGCCGAGACGACCAGCGAATATTCCAGAATCAGGCTCCACCCGATCACCCAGGCCACAAGCTCGCCCAAGGCGGCATAGGAATAGGTGTAGGCCGACCCCGCCGCCGGGATCATCGTCGCCAACTCGGCATAGGCCAGGGCCGCGAACACGCAGACCAGGCCCGCGATCAGAAAGGCCAGCATCACCGCCGGACCCGCCTTGGCCGCCCCCACCCCGATAAGGGTGTAGATGCCGGTGCCGACGATGGCCCCGACGCCCAGGGCGATCAGATGCGGCCAGCTCATGGTCGGCTTCAGCCGGGCATGGCCTTCGATGTCGGTGATGGCCTCGATCGAGCGCCGCCGGTTCCAGAACGCCATGTTTCCCCCTCGCCGCCGTTCGTCGGCAGGCCGATTCCCGAAATGAACCATATCCCCTGCGCCGGAACCGCGAAATGCCGCTTGCGCCGCCCCCCGATCCCTCCTATGTGCAGCGCCCTTCGGCACGGTGCTTGCACCTATCGAAGCAAGACGATCGGTTCGGGTGATTAGCTCAGTTGGTAGAGCAGCTGACTCTTAATCAGCGGGTCGTAGGTTCGAACCCTACATCACCCACCATCGTCTTTTTAACCCCCTGAAATCGCATAGAAGCCATACGGGCATTGGCTTTTCGCCTCACCCATGCCATACGAAAGCCATACGAAAATGGCGGCAGTAGATGGCGGCTTTCAAAGGCATCACGCGTGTCCGGCGGAACGGGCGGGAGGTCGAGGGTTCGGTCTATCTGGCGCGTCTGACTGTCCCGGTGGATGTGCGCCGCATGGCGGAAGCCTTGCCAGACGCCGACCCCCGCCGCGCCCTTTTCATCGGCCCGAACGGTAAGGCGAAGGTCGAACTTTTGGAAACCACCGGGCACGTCGATCCGCGCGACGCCGCGAGGGTGGCGGAACCGATCATCACCCGATGGAAGGTTGCGGTTACCGGGCTTCGCCAAGGCGGAACCCCCGAAGGGGTCGCGGCCGCCCTCGACCGCATCGACCAGTGGCAGACCGACGAGGTCGCGCGAGCCCAGGGGTTTGAGGTCGAGGCCGCGCTACATGAATACTCCGCCCGCCTGCGACCGGGCGGGGCAGCCGACACCCCCGCGCCGGGGGTCGAGGTTGGCGGCGTTGCATGGGCGAACGCCTACTTCACATCCAGGCCGGACGCCTCGCGCGAGGCCGAGATGCCCGCCTCCGTTTTCCGTCTGCTGGACCGACTGGACGCCTGTGAAAACGGCTCCGAGCGGTGGCGAGACGTCGAGGGTTTCGACGCTCACTTAGAGCGGGAGATTGGCGCCCTAGACCCCAAGGTGAAGGCGTCGATCCGGCTGGCCTTTGCGCGAGCATGGCGGGCGGTGGTAGCGGCCCAGGAGGTCGAGCGCCGCCATGCCGCCATGTTGTTGAAGATCGTCGGGGAGGCGCGCTCCGCCGCCGTCACCTTACCCCATGCGGCGGGCTACGAACCCCGCCGGGGGGATAGAACGGTCGGGGAGTTGTTGGACGCCTATCAGGCGGCCAAGCCGTCCAAGGACGCTGTGGCGCCCGCCCGTGCGGTCAGGGAGTTCATCGGAGCCAAGACCCCCGTGCGGGCGGTCGGGCGAGATGACGCCCGGCGGTTCAAGAATTTTGTAGTCCGCATCCCGGCGAACGCCACGAAATTCTATCCCAAACTTAGCATGGTCGAGGCGGCCGACCGGGCAGAGGTTGACCGCGCGGCGGGGGGCAGGCGGCCTGTCCTGTCCCCCACGTCAGCCGCCCGCTACATGACCTACGCCTCGATGTTTTGGAATTGGGGGATCGAGGAAGGCGAGCACCTTTGGGCCGACGAGAACCCGTTCAAGGGACTGGCAGAAAAGGGCGACGCCGCCTCCACCCAACGGCGGAGTTTTAAGGACGCGGAGTTGGTCCAAGTCTTCAACTATCTCGGCCGCTTCAAGAACGAGAATTCCTATAAGTTCTGGGTGCCAGCCCTCCTTTTGAACGGCGCCCGCCTCTCTGAGATTTGTCAGCTTCGCACGGACGACGTGCGTGATTTCGAGGGCACTCCATATCTCGACATTGGCTTGTTCGATGCCGCCGGGTGCCGCGACGAGATGAAGACAGTCAAGACGCCCGAAAGCATCCGGGCGGCCCCCATCCATCCCCTAGCGATCAAGGCGGGATTTATAGACTTTGTGAAGCGCCGCCAGGCGGCGGACGCGGAACGGCTTTTCGGCGACGCAAAGCCCTACTGGAACAAGAAGGATAAGGAATGGGACTGGAGCCACTATCAGTCGCGGGTTCTGAATAAGGCGATTGACGACGCCGTTACCGACGACCCCGCCTTAGTAATCCACTCGCTAAGGCATGGTTTCCGCGAGCGCGCGGAACGGGCCGACGTGGCGCCCGCCGTGATAGATTCCATCGCGGGATGGGCTCAAAAATCGGTCGGACGGAAATACGGCGACCGGGACGTGCCGCTGCTGGCGAAGAACCTCGCGCGAGTCGACTATGGCGGCCTGAAACTGTGAAGGTTGTATCCGAAATTTGATCTAGGGGCGCGAGGCGCCCCCCGGCTGTTAAGGTATCCAGACTTCTCAGGCGCCTGAATCAGATCGCGCGCCTCAAATCAATGGGTCCTGAGCGTAGATATCTGTCGACGAGTTTGAACATTCCCGCTTATCTTTGCGCGAATGTCTTTGGGGGTGCCAATGAGATCGGTTGGGTTGGTTGTTGCTGGTGTAGTCGCATTGTCGGCCGGAGCCGCTCATGCCGAAGATTGGGTCTTCGTCGCCGGTGGACATGAAGCGATTGTCGCGGTCGATAGGGACACCATTCGCACTAACGGCAACCTCAAGACCTATTGGTCGGCTTGGGTGAAACGGGAAGCTACTGATGGAGTCGGTTATATACTGGTTCGGCAGGAAGTTGATTGTGATCGCGATTTAGTTACGCAAATCGCTGGTCGCACCTATTCCGAGGCGGGCCAGATGTTGCTGAACTCCAACACGCGCCTAGACACAGAGTCGATTACGCCGGGAACCGTTGATGCCGATATGGCCGCGAAGGTTTGTGCCAACGATCTGAGGGCCAATGCCCGCCCCATGACATTGGCAACCTTTGTCGTTACCTCCCGAGAGCTCCTGCGGCGAGGGTTCGGAGACTAAATCCTCCGACTTCGACGTTGATGAACCCGTCCCAATAACTTCCGCAATGGGTCGAACGCAGTCATTGCTCCATGACCAGAAACTTCGCGCCAAGGCAGGCTGCGAACGTCAGGCGTTTGCTCACGCTTACATAGCCACGAAACAGCGCGGGTGACACGGATGCTCACGTGTGATGATCTACCGCCATGAATCACAGAATCGCCTCCACACCTCTCGCCCTCGGCATCGTATTCTTCTGGTGTTGGATTGTTTGTTTTGGTCTCAAGGCTGTTTTGGCCGGACCGATGGGCCTTCGCATCATTCCCGATCAAATCCTTTCTCAGAGTGCCGGTGCAGCGATCCTCGCAACCTTATTTGGAAGCATAGCTTGGTGGGGCCAGCGTAAGAAACCGCGCACAGTGTTGTTTCCCTTGCTGTTAGGCACAGTGATTGCAATCGCAGCCGAATATGGTGGAATGCGCTGACACGGCCAGCATTCACAAGCAGCGCCGGGTTAGAAGATAACGGACGACATAGAAATCCAGTCGCGCGACTTTCTGTCGAATTCTAATGTCGTCATTGGACCGCCAACACCTGCTGGGGTTATTTCAACGAAAATTCGACCGTCTGACGCAGACATAGAAGTCGCCATGGCTCTGGCCTGATCGAGGCTAGCACATCGAAATAACTCGCCATTCTCGACTTTCAAAACGATTAATTCTGACATCTAGCAGTTCCTATTCTGGCTGCTGAGGGAGTATTCATATTTCGTATAGTCGAAATAAGTCTCGCGCACTAGGAGAACCTAGTATTTCAATCTGATTTGCTGCATTGATGCTTAATTTCTCGCCCTTAAATCTCAAGACCGTAGTTTAAATCGCGCCCCCGGACACTCGGCGAATGTCATGACCGTTTCTCGGCTATTACAACGTTGCGCCAGCTATCTCAATCGACCGCTTCCGGCCCAAGGTCGAGGGTGCCGAAGTAGGGGCGAACGGCGCCCAGGTCGCCGCCGTCGTCCACTGTGAACGTGATGTGCGGCCGATACCGCCGGAAGGCCCAGGACGCGCCCGCCGCTCGCAGCAGGCGGTGGCGCCGCGCCAGGGCGAGCGACACCACCGTTAAGACGACAAAGCCGCCCATGCGGACCACCGCGCGGGCTGGAGACGGCGGAAGGGTCAGCCCGGCCGGGTCGAGGCTGACGCCCTCGGCGGGACCACCGGCGACGGTCACGTGCCACGCGGAAGGGCGCAAATCCGCGAAGCCTTCGCTGCGCGCCCATGCGGCGATGGCGGCCGAATTCAGCAGGGGGCGCGTGATGAGAGCCAAATGGACTATTTTCTTTGTTAAAACAATGACTTGCGAAATTGAGTCCGGGGGCGGCTGGTGCCATTAAGGTAAACGGAAGCCTACCCCCCGTCACGGGTCCCCGGCGGTCGAAAATTTGGCCGGGGGTGTCCCCCGGCCGGGGTCAGACCAGCAAAGCCAGGAGTCGGCTCATGCCGCCGCCTCCCGCAGCCGCTTTAGGAGGTTGGCGACGGTTGCGGGCGCCCAGCGTCCGCCGCGCGCCGTCGCTTCGCCGCGCGCGTTCAAGGCGTCCGCCAGCGACTGCAATGTCACCATGCCTTGCGCCTGCAACGCCGCGATGATTGGCGCCAGCCGGGCCGCGAAGGCGTCGGCCGCCTCCCGTTGGGAAGCCGCGCCCCTCGCTCCCGCTTCCGTCAGGTTCACCCGGTTTCCCAAGGGCTCGCCCCGCGCCCGCTTCGCCGCAAGGGCCGCGCGGGTCCGGCCGCTAATCAGCGTCCGCTCCTTTTCCGCAAGGGCGGCATACAGATGAAGCATGAACGGGTCCGCATCGGCGCCTAGTTCGGCGACGATGAACGGGACGCGCTGCGCCATCAGGCCCGCGATAAACGCCACGTCCCGCGACAGGCGGTCCAGCTTGGCGACACAGACGGACGCCTTGGCCTTGCGGGCCAGGGCCAGGGCTTCCCCCAGCATGGGGCGACGGTCCAGGGCGTCGGCGCCCTTGCCCGTCTCCACCTCGACCATCTCAGCTATGACAGTCAGGCCCTCGCGCGCGGCGAACGCGGCGATGGCGTCACGCTGCGCCTCGATCCCCAGGCCGGACTTGCCCTGACGGGATGTCGAAACCCTCAGATACGCCACCACCTCGCCCATATCGGCCTCCCTTCGCTTCGATTTCAAAACATCTAACCAACGTCAGCAGTTTTGAAAAGAGGGCAAGGTGGTTAACGAAATGATGCGCGGGCCATGTAGAATGCCCCTTGGCCAAGGAGACAGGTTATGACGGCGAGCCTTTCGAGCGACGACGAGGCCGCGCTCTGTGACGCGGCGGCGTTGGCGTGGAACAAGCTAGGCCCACGCGGTCGGCGGGCGCACTTCACTTGGCGTGGGCAACCTTACGTCGCCACGCATACGACGTTTGCCCTAGTGGTCGAGACCCCTGCCGGTGAACGGGTATCAGGACGATACGATGGCTGACCAGCGGAAGTGCTGAAACAGTCGGGCGTCAAATCGACCGGCCGTCGAATCGAAACGGCCGGGCGTTGAATTATTCCCGAACCGGCATGGCCTCGGCGACCGGCCGGGATGACTCCCATACCGTGTTGCAGATGTGGGGCAGTCTATTTAGCTGATACAATATAACACATCGGCACGGCGACGTCCGCTCGGCCTCGACCGGGGGCACCGGGACACGTCCTGCGACTGCCGCTCTCCCTTCCTCCTGTCGCAGACTGAATCAGTGAGACAAAAAACGGTAATTGGGAGAGCCGATTACCGGATTCTGTCTCACGAATTCAGGGGGTTTCCGGGGAAGCCCCGCGACAGGGCGGCAGGGTCGCCGCCGACAACGCGGCCCAGCACGGCCCAGGTCGCTGACGACAAGGCCGAACCCGGCCACGGCTCGCCCACGGGGCCGCCTTCCTCCAGGTCGATCCAGGCGCGTCGCACGGCCTCGCGGCCCTCGCACGCGATCTGCCCCCGCCAATAATTGCCCAGGCTAACCGTCCCCGCCCGCGTCAGGACCGGAGCCCGGCCACGCTCCAGGTCGGCGACGAACGGGGCCGCGACCGCCTCCAGCAACGAGTCCACCTCCAGGTCGGCGGCGTCCCTTGCATCCTGAATGCCCCAGCCGATGGCCCGGCGCCGGGCGTTGATCGCGCCGACGCCAGACCGCCAAGGCCGCCCGGCGTCCAAGTTCTCCAGCGCCAGTCCGATCTCGATACGCCAGCCGGGCGACGGCAGCGCGAGACGTTCGGAGTCCGGCAGGGACCACCACCGGCGTCCGTCGTGCATGGGCGGCAACGTTACGTATCGGCCCGCCTCCAGCACCCGGTGAAGGGTCCGGCGCCCCGCGTCGTCCAGGTCCAGGGCGGCGCGAAGTTCCTCGGCCCGCATCACGCCGCCGTTGTCGCGCATGAACGCCTCAACGGCCCGGATCATCTCGACCCCGGAACCCGCGTCGCCTCCGCCCGCGCGCATGATGCCGCGCCCCGTCACGGCGACCGCGCCAGACCGGCGCAAGGCGTCCAGGGCGCGGCGTAGGCGCCGTTCCCCCAATCCGCCGGAACCGTAGTCGCGCGCCAGATCGTCGGCGATGTTGACGAAGGTGAAGGGGCCGGGCTGGCGCCCGACCGCCTCGATCACGCGGGCCTTAAGGGCGGTCGGCGTCATTGGCCTTCTCCGGCTTCGGAACCGCCGCCAGATGCACCAGACGCCAGCCCGCCGCCTCGCCGACGCCGAACATAACGCGGTCCAACTTGTCGCCGTTCTTGGGGTCCAGGTCGAACGTGCGGCCGCGCAGCCCGTCCAGCATCTCGCCAAACCGGCGGCGGCGGTCGTCGCCATAGCCGTGCACGTAACCCGCGCTGTCGGCGTAATCGAACGCCGTCGCTTCGGGCGTGTCGGCTCCGCCCCATTGCTTCCACCAGTCGCCCATGAACGCCTTGACCTCGGCGCCTTCGCGGTCGGCGGTCGGGGCGCGCCGGTTCTCCAGAAAGCCCTTGATTCCAGCCGTTGCCAGGATACCACCGACGACGCCGGACCAGGATTCGAACGACGCCAGCTTGGCCTTGTTCGGCTTGGCTCCCGCCTGCCACCACGCACGGGTCAACGTCAGAAGCGCGCCGACGATCCGGCTCCGGTTGTCATGCAGCCAGCCCTTGAAGTCGTCGTGGCGATAGTTGCGCGCGGCGTTGTCCTCGACCCGCGAGTTCAGGTTGATGAACACGCTACGTCGCGCCATCTCCGGCCCCAAGCGCGGGTTGATGCCCGTGATGATCCAAGTGAAATCATTGGGGCGGGAGACGGTCTTGGACAGCCCCAGGACGCGCCCTCCGATTTGTTCGGCCGTGGTCGAACGCTTCAACGTCTCGCTGTTGAAGTCGGTCACGTTGTCGAAAAAAAGGAACGAGTCATCGCCCAGGGCGGCGGCGACCAGATGCTTTTGCACCTCTTCCTCGTTCCGCGAGTTCGGCGTCGTCGCCGATGCGTGACCATCGAACAGGCGTTGAACCGTTTCCGCCAGCAACGTCCCGCCGACGCCGGGGCTCGGCTTGACGATGGCGAACACCGGCGAGGGGCCGTTGAAAAGGTCGCGGGCGAACGGAGTCAGCAACATTCCGATGGCGTTGGCGCGGCTGGCGTCGCCCTGCGCTTCGGCGCCGGCGGCGTCATCGTCGAACGGGAAGTCGCCCAACACCTCGTCCAGAATCAGATCGCGCGCGGCGGCGATCTCCTCCGGCGACGGGTCCGGCGGGACCACCGGCGCCGTCAGGTCGCCCAGGTCAACCAGCACGTCGCCGTGCCAGCCGTCGCGGTCCAGGATGCGTCCATCGCGCGCCACGGTCGGCGCGCGGCGGATCATCGGTTGCTGGGGCAGTTCGCCCGGCTCCAGCCCCTCCAGCACGATTCCGCAGATGTCGGCGTCGGGCGCGCGGTGCGTCAGGTCACCCCCGTCGCGGTGTGCGGCGAAGCTGCAATGCTTGAACAGCGAGGCTTGAAACTGGCGCGCGGAAAGGGCCTCAAAGCTGGCGCGGCCGTCGTGACGGCGCAGGCCCATCACCTGCCCCATGTTGAGGGTGAACAGCGGATCGGCAGCCGCCTTGTTCGCCTTGTCCAACGTGGTCAGGATGAAGGCGCGCGCTTGCCGGTGGTCCACATCGCCGACATGAACCAGGGTGCGATAGCCGGTCTCCTTTTCCACCTTCACGCCTTCCTCGGCGCCGTCCCCGGCCGCCCGGCGACGGTCCCGCACGTCGGCGCGAAGGGCGGGGATAGAGACGCCCGTGCGGACCTTCAGGGATTGCAGCAGCGTCTCGCGGTGCATCCCGTTGTCCAGCTTGGCGATCATCGCCAGCACCGGCGCGGGGTCCGGCGTTTCGGCCTTCGGCGGCAGCGCGGCGATCTGTTCCTTGATCGAGTCGAAGGTCGGGGCCGTGGCGACCGGAGGCGGAGCCTGAACCTCCAACGCGCTCCAATCCAGCGGGTCGCCGTCGATGAAATGCACCTCGCGGGGGCGATCCTTGCGGGCGCGCGGCAGGTGGAGGGTGCGGATCGGGTCCAGGGCCTTCTGGTCGGCATTCACCGACAAGCCCAGGCCACGCCCGGCCGCCTTCACCATCGCCCCCCACAGACGGCGGGCGTCGTCGGTCGTCTTCGCGGCCTTCGACGGATCGAACGGATCGGCGAGCGGCAGAACCACGCGCGTTTCAGGGAACGGGTCGTGCTGGACCACGACCTTTAGACCTTCGCTAGTCTGGCGGTCGCCGGTGTAGCGGACGGTAGCGAGGATCGACTCCGCCCAGCCGGAAACTTCACGCAGGTAGCGGGTGACGGCACCTTGGTCCACTTCGCCGCCACCTTGCCGGGTCCACCAATTGGTGACGGTGTCCTTGCCCAGCTTGGACTCGGTGCGGCCGTGGTCGTAGGTGGTGAATGCAACGGCGCTGTAGCCCGCGCCCTCCAGCGCGGCGACCACGGCGGCGACGGGAACGCCGGTCATGATCTCCAGGACCATGCCGGTAGTCGAACGCCACGCCTTCTTTGAGTGCTGGCCTCCGGCGAAGTCGGCGAGACTGGCGACGGGACCGTTGGGGCCGCTCTCAACCGGGGCGGACTCGTGTTCCTTGAGACGGTCCAGGAAGGCCGCCAGTGGCTCCTTACGCTGGCGAAGCTTATCCTTGGTGTTGTTGGCGACATAGTAGGTGAATTCGGCGGTATCATAGGCGCACGAATTCTTGCTCGCATCCGCAGATGCGCTATAATGGTGAGGCATAGAAGTCCCTACGCCCGACCCTGATAGCACAGGGGCGGGCGTTTTTCTTTTGAAGGGTTACGGGGGACTAACGCGCGGTCGAAAGATATACCGCGACTTCTAAGGCGAGCCCTCGAAAGGTCTCTTCTACTTGGGGGCCGCACACATGGTAATCAGGGGCGACCAGGGACTGCTATAAGATGCCTGAACGCGGGGGACTTGCAAGATTTCATGCAAGGTCACTGTAGGACGCTGATTTTGATCGGCTTCCTCCCCGTCGAACGTCTCAACCAGGGGCGACGTCAGGGGCTTGATCGGCCTGATCTCGCGCGGCCGGTCGGGGAAGCGCCCCGGACCGAACCGCCGACGACGCGGCCAGGGCGTCAGGTCGCGGCTCCTAGAACACACGACGGCCTCGCCCTTCCATATCCATAGGGACCAGCACCACCGCCGCCGCCTGCGCCAGCGCCAGCAGGAAGTCCGAACCGGCCTTGGCCGACGACAGGCCAACCACCGGGCCTTCGCGCTCCCCCCAGCCGGGCGAGGCGAGGCGCAGCTTGCGGTGATGAACCGCGACGGGGATGAACACCGGCGACGGGTCAGCGCCTCGAATCTCGACCGATACGGGGTTGTTCTTGGCGTCGTGGTGCACGTCCAGCGACCATGCGGGACACAGCGCCGTCAGGGCGGCGGAGACGACAACGCCGGTCAGCCCCAAGACCTTGTGCAGTGGCTTGGGGCGGGCGATCAGAGGGGCGTCGAGACGGCCATAGTGGCCCTCCCACCGCCGCCAAGCGACCGTCGCCTTGTCCATGACGTTATCGACCACTTCGGCCCGAGTGAGGGTGGTCACGCTCCGCCCTCTAGACGGTCGAGGAAGGCCACCACCTCGGCGCGGCGCCAACGACGGCGGCGGGGCGAGATCGCGATGGGGGATGGCGCGCCCGGCAGGGATTCGAACCCTTCCGGCGTCAGCGCCCACGGCGCCACCAACGCGGCCAGTTGGCGCCGGGTTAGAAACAGGGATTCAGTCATCGTCCGCGCTCGCGTTCAGGCGAGGCGCGGGGTCGCCGTTCGCGCGCGCCAGCTTGGATTCGGCTGACCCCTTCCGGCGGCCCGCCTTCGGCATCGCCACCGGCTCAGGAGCCGGCGCCGGTTCAGGCTTGGCGAAATAGTTTTCATGCGTCGTCCGGTAGGACTCCAGCACGTCGCCGACACGGCCGCCGCTGGCGAGGCGGATCGTTCCATCCGGCCGGACTTCGGCCTTGTGGTCGTCGGCGAGGCGGGCCGCGAGGTCCATCGCGGCGGCGGGCCACGCGCCAGCCTCACGCGCGACGGCGGCGAGGCGAAGCAGGAGGTTTTCCCGCTTCAAGTGGTTTTCATAAGAGGTAGGCAAAGGTGATAACGCCCCGTCGCGGGGTCGTTCCCAGGATAGAGGTGAGAGGGGGCGCCGATTGGGCGTGAGTCCGCATGGCAGAATTGGGCGGTCCACCGGACGACGCGACCCAATCGACTAAATCGGCCAGCACCGCCAGCACGATCTTGGCTGGGTGTTTACTATATCCTGCTTAAAATGTCAAGATAATATGCGGCTACGTGCGCCTATATCACTTCGGAATACTTGCCGGTTTAGAGCATTTAGGTCGCAGACGGAGTCACCCCCGGCCCCAGCGACGCCATACGAACGCCATACGAATCGTCCCCGAGGAATCCAGATAACATATTGATTTTATTGGACCGTCTTGGGCGATGGTTCTTTCCCTACATCACCCACCATCGCAACCTTTTGAAATCTATAGACTTTTGTCCGTTTTGAGCAGCGCTGCAAACGGAACATAACGGCAACTTTCCGACTTTGACGAAGTCGTACGTACGACCCTGCGCGGTTTTGGTCTCAGTCCGTTCAGGACCGCCGCCCCTTTCGTCTCAAAACCAGGCGCGCAGTCCGAAGACCAGGCGAACCTCTTCCGCCTCATGACCCGACGCCTTCAGATAGTCGGCGGTGTTCCCCAGGCTCCGCGTCCATTCGACGCCGACATAAGGAGCGAACTCCTTGCGGATTTCGTAGCGTAGACGAGCGCCGAACTGCACCGAGGCGACGCCCGAGCCGATCGCCAGTTCGGGAATGTCTTCGGCCGACAGATTGATCTCCGCGCGCGGCTGAAGGATCCAGCGGTTCGTGATCCGCTGGTCATATTCCGCCTCGGCCCGGGCAGTCAGTTCGCCCTTGTTGGACAGGAAGAGAGCGCCGTTCACCTCGAACCAGTGGGGCGCCAGGCCCTGGACGCCGAGCACCAGGTCCGTCCGGTCGCCCTTGGACCGATGGGTTTGCCGCAACCCGGCCTGGAGGTCGAAGAAGGGCGTGACCGCACGGCTGTACAAGGCCTGGAGTTCGGCCTCCTCGACCTCGCCATCGAACGCGCCCTCGCCTTCCGACTTCCACCAGAAACGATTGATGTCGCCGCCGGTCCAGCCCTGCGCATCCCAGGCGTAGGTTGTTTCCCCGTCGACGGTCCCGGCCTCCACCTGATCCAGGATCACGGCGGTGGTTCGAATGTCGCCGTTTTCGACACGCAATCGCGCGCGCGCGGCGGTCATTTCGGCGGGGTCGAAATACAGGTCGGCCGCGTGGGCGGGTCCTTGCGTCGCGGCGGCGGGGGGCGGCGCTTGCGGCGGACGCCCCGGGTCGTCGGCGCTGGTCGGAACGTCGGGCGGCGACGTCATGCCGGCCATATCGTGGCCCGCATGGGGATCGGCCTGCGGCGCCGGAGCCTGCCCCATGGCCATGTCCGGCATAGGGTGACCGGCGTGCGGATCGGCGGTCGGCGGCGTCTGACCCATGCCCGACATGTCGTGGCCCGCGTGGGGGTCGGCCGGGGTCTGGATGCGTTGCGGCACAAACCCGGCGGGGCAGGTCGGCGCGCCCGGAGCACTAGCTCGCGTCGCGTCGCCATCGGGCGCACCGCGACGCACGCAGCCGGTCGGCGGCGGCGCCGGTCGAACCTGGGCCGCGGGGGCGTGGCCGGCGTGTGACTGGGCCGCAGCGGGGGCGGCCGCGACCATCAACGGAACCAGGAAGAGGGCGGTCTTGGTCATGAGGCGGCTCCATCCAGCGGCCGCACGGTGACGACGTTGAACATCCCCACGTGCATGTGCATCAGCAGGTGGCAGTGGAAGGCCCAGTCGCCGGGCGCATCGGCGGTCAGGTCGAAGGTCACCTTCGATCCCGGCGCGACATTGACGGTGTGCTTCAGGGGCTGACGCCCGGCGGGACTGCCCGTCACCAGTTCGAAGAAATGGCCATGCAGGTGGATCGGGTGGGACATCATGGTGTCGTTCACCAGGGTCACGCGCACCCGCTCGTCGCGCTCGAAGCGGATCGGTTCGACCAGTTCGCTGAATTTGCGGCCGTCGAAGCCCCACATGAACCGCTCCATATTGCCGGTCAGGTGGATCTCCATGGTGCGAGAGGGTGCGCGCTGGTCCTTGTTCGGCGCCAGCGACACCAGGTCGGTATAGACGAGCACGCGGTGATCGACGTTTTCGAGGCCCAGCGGCCGCTCGCCCAATCGATTGACCGGATCCATGCTGATCATGTCCACGCCGACGCCGACCGCCATGCCGGGCGGGGCGTTGTCGGGATCGCGCATGTTCATGTCCCCCATGGCGCCGTGATCCATGTCGGCATGGGCGCCGTGATCCATGCCCCCCATTCCGCCCATGCCCATGTCGCGCAGCGTCAGGTTCGGGACCTCGCGCAGCGGCGGAACCTCGGCCGTCATGCCCAGACGCGGCGCCAGGGTGGCGCGGCCCATGCCGGACCGGTCGATCGCCTCCGATACGATGGTGTAGGCCCTGTCCTCGGTCGGGTGGACGATGACGTCATAGGTTTCGGCGACCGAGATCTGGAACTCGTCCACCTCGACCGGGCGCACGTTTCCGCCATCGGCCTGAACCACGGTCATCGGCAGCCCCGGTATGCGGACGTTGAGGATGGACATGGCCGAGGCGTTGATGAACCGCAGCCGGACCCGCTCTCCGGGTCGGAACAGACCGGTCCAGTTCTCTTCGGGGCCGTGACCGTTGACCAGATAGGTATAGGCCGAACCGCTGACATCCAGGATGTCGCGCGGGTCCATCCGCATACGGCCCCACATCCAGCGCTCGGCCAGGCCCATCCGGTCCGAACCGTCGATCAGACCGGCCAGGGTGGTCCGCTGACGATTGAAATAGCCGGGGCTTTTCTTCAACTTCTCCAGCAAGATGTGCGGATGGGTGAAGCTCCAGTCCGACAGCATGACCACGTGTTCGCGGTCATAGGCCGTCGGATCCGCATCGGCCGGATCGATGATCAGCGGGCCGAAATGGCCGATCGCCTCCTGAAGGCCGGAGTGGCTGTGGTACCAATAGGTCCCCGACTGGACGATCGGAAACTCATAGACGAAGGTCTCGCCCGGTCGGATGCCGGGAAAGCTGATGCCGGGAACGCCATCCATCTGAAACGGCAGCAAAAGCCCGTGCCAGTGGATCGAGGTGTCCTCGTCGAGCTGGTTGTGCACGGCGATGCGCACGTTCTGGCCTTCGCGCAGACGCAGCAGCGGCGCGGGAAGCGTTCCGTTGACGGTGGTCGCCGTCCCGGTTCGCCCACCTACCGTAAACGGCGTCCGCGACACCGTCAGGTCGATGTTCGGTCCAGTCAACGTGGGCGTCTCGGGCGCCAATCCGGGCGAGCCGGTCCGCGCCCAGGCGGGCGTCATGCCTTGAAGCGCCAGAAGACCGCCTCCGGCGACGGCCCCGCGCAACAGCATTCGGCGGCTGAACGACATACCCGGCTCCTTGGAATCGCGCCGCAGCGGGCGGCGCCTTTCCCTGTTAATACGCTTGGCAAGGACCGCCCCCTCGCGACAGGCTGACGCAGTCCGATGCGAGGCCGCCCGCCCTACCCTCTTCCGGGCCTCAGCGCCGGGCGTCGTCAGGGTCCAGCATCCGCGCCAGGCGGCGCCGCGCCCGCGCCACCCGCGTCTGCACCGCCTTGACCGAGATCCCCAGGATGGCGGCCGCCTCGGCCTGGCTTCGCGTCTCGATCGCGGTCAGCAACAGCGGCTCCTTGAGCTGGGGCGGCAGCTCCGCGATCGCGCGGTCCAGGCGGGCCAGGGTCTGGGCCGTCGCCAGGTCGTCGAAGGCGTCCCGCGCCGGATCGACCGCCGCCATGGCCTGCGGCGTGTCCAGATCGACCGCGCCGAACAACCAGCGCCGAACGCGGCGGCGGCGGCTCCAATCCCGGCATTTGTTGATCGCGATGGCGCGCAGCCAGGTCTCGAACGGCCGCTCGGGATCATATCGCCGGATCGCCAGCCAGGCTGCGGCATAGGTCTCCTGGATCAGGTCATAGCTTTCTTCGGCGTCCCCCACATACCGACGCACGAAACGATAGAGCTCGGACTTGGTCGCCTTCATCAACCGCCCGAACGCCTCAACGTCGCCGTCGGCGGCGCGAACCGAAAGGTCGTCAGGCGGTCCCCTCACGGCGACCTAGGCGCCTTCGGCCGTCAGCGCCTCGACCACGCTTCTGTCGAAGCGTTCCGCCTGGGTCGGCGTCATCACCGCCCGCATCTGAAAGATATGCGCGATGGTGGCCTGTTGCAGCTCGCCCATGACGTCGTGGAAGTGATCGACGGCGGGCTGCACGACCCGGCTGTCGCCATTGCTGGCGGCGATCGCCTGGGCCAGCTCCCGATTCGCGGCCTGAACCTCCTGCTCCAGCGCGACCCGGCGCGTCGCGAAGTCGGCTTCCAGGACCTGGATGCGCGCCAACTGGTCGGGATTCAGCTTCAGGTCCTCGTGCACAATCTCATGCAGCGACGGGCGCGCGTCGCGCTTCAGCACCCAGGTCGCGCCGCCCCAGGCGCCGACGCCCCCGGCCAGGGCCGCCAGAGCCGCCGTCAGGGCGATGGATTTCCAACCCGTCGACATCTCAGTCGACCTCCAGTCGGGCCAGGGGCGACAGCGACGTCGCGCCGAACACCGACATCTCCGACGCCGACGGATGCGCCAGACTGGCGCCCAGGCCGCCATTGGCGACACCCATGCTCAAGGCCGCCACGACGGCGATGACGCGAAGTCGGCTCTGGGCCTGCGCCGTCCGCAGGTCGCCAACCCTGGCCCACACGTCGCGTTCCAGGCTGTCGAGCGACGGCTCATCCGCCCGTGCACGCGCCAGCCACTGGTCCAGGTCGTCCATGATGCATCCCCTAATCCACGCCCCCCACACTGACCTCTACGCGCGGACGACGGCGATCCCTCGCCGCCCGGCAGGAGGTGACGTGCCCCTGAGTTTTCATCCAGCGGCGACCAGAGTCCTTGGGTTAGTTACGCCTCGCAGCGTGGGGTGAGCAACAGGCCGGGCCGCGCAGCTTTCATCCTGCGCAGCGGGTCGGCCTGTTGCG